>JAEEGJ010008062.1_pt1 | contig 29384 bp, 17 predicted proteins | sample 8958761 | NCBI WGS metagenome assembly JAEEGJ01 (sample SAMN16246546, study PRJNA631951) | gut metagenome | biome: gut microbiome; feature: rumen; material: RS-attached | host: Bos | place: Iran: Karaj | collected 2018-10
TCTAATATGTTTCACGGGCAATATAATCTTAATTGTAATTCGAATTGATTTTACAAACAGATCATTCCGAAAGAATTCCCCTTTTACACAGCAAAAAACCTCCTTTTCCCGGGAGGTTTTTTGTGTGGCGTTTGTTGTCATTTATTTGACCATCAATTGACCATTTTTCTGTTTTTCTAAAATTTTTCCTGATAAAACTTTTTTGAAATAATATTTTTATTTTACGATTTTTGTTTCTCCGGGTTTTATGCTCGAGAAACCGTCGCCGGTTTTATAAAATACTTCGATTAAAGTCGGATTGTAAACTTTAGTTCCGTCAGCTGAGAATTCAAGTGAACGTGTCGCATTAATATATTCATAGATTTCCATATTGGTTGCATACCAGATAAAATCTTTGCCGCTCATCATCTCACAGAACTTTTCTATTCCGCTCCAGTCTTTGGATCTGCCGAATTCATAGCTGTGTCCCCATACATACATTAAAGGAAGTTCTATATAACCCGGACAGTTAAGGAAACGCTCTCCTATTTCAGTAATCTTAGGATCGGCCTGATGACATGTCGGACACCAGTCAAGGAAATCCTGCGGAGGGAAGAAATTCTTTGTATCCTCTACTCCTCTTGAATATTTAATACCCACGATTCGTAAAATATTCATAATGCGTTCGTTATGACTTCCGAATGCATAGGCAGCGCCCTGCACGAGTTTGCCGGTTAATGCCTCAAGAGCCTTTCTGTCTTCCATGAATTCGTTTACAATCATGGGGTCTGTAAGATTGGCAATATACTTATGCTCTACGCCGTGTACAGCAACTTCATGGTTTTTATAAACTTCTTTTACTTCTTCAGGTTTAATGTATATGTTTCCGTCGCTGTTCTGGTCTGCCGTTCCGCCCAGAGTTCCGGAATTTAAGTTAAATGTACATTTCATTCCGTATTTATCAAATATCTCAATCAGTCTTATATCAAAATCCTGATTATCGTCAAAACTGAAAGTCAAAGCCTGTTTCTTTCCGTTCGGATAAATAAAATCCATATTCATTATCTCCTTTTTTAGTTAATCAAAAAAGCAAGGAATAAATCCTTGCTTTAATGATATCACTTTAAGATATGTAATACAATTATTCATAATCAACGACATTGGTCCATGATAAAAGAAATTCTCTTTCTTCCTCATTACCTTTTACGGACTGGCTTGCAGCTACGATGGGAAGCCATTTCTGAACATACTGCTTGGCCGTATCGCTCTTTTTGCAGAAAAGATTTAAATACTTGTCTGCGATATCCTGTTTTCCTTTAAGACAGAATGTCAGATATGTCCTTGCAACATCAGCGGATGCATTTCCGCTTGTTACATGAGCCCAGTCAATTATATATGCCTTGTCGTCGGGTGTAATGATAACGTTTGAGGGAACGAAATCTCCGTGGCATACCTTGTCATGCTCAGGAAGTGATGCAAGTCTTGTATGAAGCTCGTAACGTGTAGTAGCATCAAGTGTGGTTGCGCTTATCTTTCTTTGCATCTTTTCTTTTAGCTTATTTAAATTTGCAACCTTTTTGGAATGAACTTCCATCTGAAGATCCACAAAGCGGTTTAAGTACTCATCCATCTTTTCAGGATGTTCATCCATCATCTGCTGAAGGGTAACGCCTTCCACAAACTCAGTTACAATAGCCCATTTGTCTTTAATCTTACAGACTTCACGGACTCTGGGAATATTTAAGCCGCAGTCTTCAACTCTTGCCTGGTTGCAGGCTTCGTTTAAAATATCAGCCTTTGAATAATCGTTTGAAAATACTTTTATTGCAAGATTACCGTCACGGTAAACTGTTTTGTTTTTTCTTTCGGCAATAACTTTATCAAGTTTCATATTAACCCCTCCTCTATACTTCTTCATGCTTTCCGTAGTAAGCGTTCAGATACATCTGTTTAATCTCACTGATAAGCGGATATCTGGGATTAGCACCTGTACACTGATCGTCGAATGCAAGTGTAGCCATCTCGTCGAGTTTCTCAAGAAATTCTTTTTCATCTACACCATAATCGGCGATGCACTTCTTGATACCGATTTTTGCTTTAAGTTCGTCTAATGCTTTTATGAGGTTTTTAAGTTTAGCCTCGTCATCCTTACCGCCAAGGCCTAAGTAATCTGCAACCATAGCGTATCTTGCGAGTGTATGAGGATGATCGTACTGCGAGAATGTACCCATCTTAACAGGTGTTTCGCTTGCGTTAAACATAAGTACTTCATCAAGCATAAGCGCATTTGCAACACCGTGAGGAATATGATAAAAAGCACCGAGTTTGTGAGCCATCGAATGGCATACACCGAGGAATGCGTTTGCGAAAGCCATACCTGCCATTGTAGCTGCATTGGCCATCTTCTCTCTTGCCTCGGGATCGTTAGGTCCGTTGTCGTAAGCTCTCGGGAGATAATCAAATATCATCTTAAGAGACTGTAATGCGATACCGTCCGTGTAATCCGTAGCCATAATCGAAGCAATTGCCTCAAGGTTATGAGATACGGCATCAATACCCGATGCGCTTGTAAGGCCCTTTGGAGCGCTCATATGAAGGTCTGCATCTACGATTGCCATGTTGGGAAGCAGTTCGTAATCAGCCAAAGGATATTTAACTCCGGTTGTTTCATCAGTAATAACTGCGAAAGGAGTAACTTCCGAACCTGTACCTGCAGATGTGGGAATGGCAATGAAGAATGCCTTTATACCCATCTTCGGGAATTCGTAAATTCTCTTTCTGATATCCATAAAGCGCATTGCCATATCAAGGAAATCTGCTTCGGGATGTTCGTATAATACCCACATAATCTTGGCAGCATCCATTGCAGAACCGCCACCTAATGCGATGATTGTATCGGGTTTGAATTCATTCATTAACATTGCACCTTCTTTAGCAGAAGCAAGTGTAGGATCCGGCGCAACATTAGAGAATGTCTGATGGATAATGCCCATTTCATCGAGCTTGTCGGTAATGGGTTTAGTAAAGCCGTTTTCGAAGAGGAATGTATCCGTAACGATGAAGGCTCTCTTCTTTCCATAGTAGTTTTTAAGTTCATCAAGAGCTACGGGAAGGCAGCCCTTCTTAATATATACTTTCTGAGGTGTTCTGAACCAGAGCATATTCTCTCTCCTTTCCGCAACGGTCTTGATATTCAAAAGATGTTTAACTCCGACGTTTTCGCTGACAGAGTTGCCGCCCCATGAGCCGCAGCCTAAAGTAAGCGAAGGAGCAAGTTTGAAGTTATAAATATCTCCGATACCGCCGTGAGAAGAAGGAGTATTGATAAGAATACGGCAGGTTTTCATTCTCTCGCCGAATTCAGCTATTTTTTCCTGTTCTGTGAGTGTATTTAAATATATTGAAGAAGTATGTCCGTATCCGCCGTCTGCAATAAGTCTTTCAGCCTTATTTAAAGCATCTTCAAAGTTTTTGGACTTATACATTGCAAGTACGGGCGAAAGCTTCTCGTGAGCAAATTCTTCGGAAAGTTCAACACTTTCAACTTCACCGATTAAAATCTTGGTCTTTTCGGGAACCTTAACACCTGCAAGCTCTGCAATCTTAAACGCAGTCTGACCTACAATCTTTGCGTTTAAAGCACCGTTAATAAGGATGGTCTTTCTGACCTTGTCGATTTCATCGGCTTTAAGGAAGTAGCAGCCTCTGTCCTTAAATTCTTTTTTAACCTTTGCATATATTTTAGAATCTACGATTACGGATTGTTCTGATGCACAGATCATACCGTTATCAAATGTCTTGGAGTGAATGACAGAATTAACGGCTAAAATAATGTCTGCGCTCTCATCAATAATTGCGGGTGTATTTCCTGCGCCAACACCGAGTGCGGGTTTTCCGCTTGAATAAGCAGCCTTAACCATTCCGGGACCGCCTGTTGCAAGAATGATGTCCGATTCCTTCATTACAACATTGGTCATATCAAGTGAGGGAACATCAATCCATCTGATAATGCCTTCGGGTGCTCCGGCCTTTACTGCGGCTTCAAGCACAACCTTAGCAGCTTCAATCGTTGAACCCTTTGCTCTGGGGTGGGGACTGAAGATAATGGCATTTCTTGTTTTTAACGCAAGTAATGCTTTGAATATTGCTGTAGATGTAGGGTTTGTGGTAGGAATAACCGCTGCGATTACACCGATGGGCTCTGCAATCTTTTCAATACCGAATGCTTCATCCTTTTCGATTACGCCACAGGTCTTGGTGTCCTTATATTTATTGTAAATGTACTCTGCTGCATAGTGGTTTTTGATGACTTTGTCTTCAACAATACCCATGCCCGTCTCCTCTACTGCCATTCTGGCTAAAGGAATTCTGGCGGCATTTGCGGCCATAGCAGCTTCTTTGAAAATCTTATCGACCTGTTCCTGAGAGTAAAGCGCAAACTCTTTCTGAGCTTCTCTTAATTCTTCCAAGGCTTTCTGAAGTTTCTCAACACTGTCGATAATTCCGTATTTGTTTGCCATTGTGTTTCTCCTTTCCGTATGTAGATATTTAATCTCATAAAAGATTGATAAAAAAATAACAATCTCTATTTGCCTTTAGTATATCATAAGAAAATTAAAAAGCAATATCTTTTTTTAAGAACTTTAAAATTCCTTTTTCGTAAAAATCCTTGCATACTTTAAATTGTTTTGATATAATACACTTCGTTGACCGCTTAGGGGAATCATACAGTGGCAGTATCACGGTCTCCAAAACCGTTCACGGGAGTTCGAATCTCTCTTCCCCTGTACAAAAAAATCTCAAAGAAATACATCTTTGAGATTTTTTATTTTTATCTGAAATTATATATTCTGTAAATCGAGAAATCATAATAAAGGAAATGGAAGCCGTAAGCCTTCTCATAATCGCACTCCAAAAACCATCCGGGGTTTTTATTGTCGAAGCATATCAGGTAAACATTTCCCGCTACTCTTTCAAGCTGTTCTTTCTCTATAAATGTTTCATCGTTTTCAAACGGATTGAAATCATCCTCAAATCCATATATAAAAGAATAATTCTCGTCGTAGTATACGCTTAGGTAGTTATTGTGAAGATCAGCGTAAACAATCGCATCATCGGGCGCAAAATTACTCTCTGCATAAGCCAGATAATCATCTATGCCTTTTTCATATTCGTATCTTACTCTGTCACGGTAAACAAGAGCACCAGGAACAAATGCCATTAAGAATATAACGACATATAAAACTTTCATCTTCATTTCATTTAAACCTGCAGCAACCGCAAATAAAATCAACGGAGCTGCGCAGGATACATATCTTCCCAGGAAGCACGGTGAATTATTAACCGACAGAAAAATACCAATAAAACTTACTACGAAAAGCATTATATATGTAAGTGAAACATACTTTATATATTTACTTTTGAAAATAATCAGGAAAACAAGCGATATAAAAACGATTCCAAGCCAAAGCCATACCTGCCAGTCTTTAGGATATGAAATGGATGAAAAGAATTCGTATAAAATATCTTTTACGAAATACATCGAATCATATTCCGTATTAATGCCTTCGGCCTTTTTGCCAAACTGTGATACGAGGCTGAAAAGCCAGGGAAGATAACAAAGCGAAACAACTACGGCATTTACAAGGAACCATGTGATTTTTCTTTTACGATCTTCTTTATTTACGATAATTGCAATTGCAAGGAAGAAGTAAACAAATACCGTGCAAAGCATTGTATAGGTGTGAATGTATGTAGAAAATACCGATGCGATGAAAAACCATACTGCATAGGATACTTTGAATTCTTTGGCGAGTTTATATCCGAGGAAACACACAGCCGAAAAAGAAGTAATTGCCATGGCATACATTCTGGGCTCTGTATTGTGTGTGAGAAATGTGGGAAGAAGTCCGGATAAAATAATCATGGTTATCGACATTCTGAAACCGAATTCCTTTTTAAAAGGAACCGCGAGGAGCCAAAAATAAATACCCATAAAAACTAGCGAGCAGATTTTGGTACCGAAAATGTTATTAAGGAAAATATGGTAAAAAATCTTCGCTATAAAATAGTACAAAGGCGAATGCACGTCATTTGAGCAAAGCCTTATGATATCTTTAAACGAATGGCGTACCATCGCAATCGTATAGCCCTGGTCATATGCGAGGTTTTTCGTGAATGCCAAAGGAAGCCATAAAAGAATTATGACTGCCACACATATGTAAAGAACTATATTCTGTTTTTTCTCATCCTCGAAGAATGATTTAAGTTTGTCGTTAAGTTTCATGTTATTCGTATAAAAGTTCGTAACTCTCGTAATGATCTTCGGTATAATAAATCAGGCCGTCATTTGAAAATACAATTCTTTTAGCATTTCTACTGCCCTTTTTATAATCTATATCGCACTCGTAATATACACGACCTTCTTTCTTCGGAAGCAGACCTTCCCTGTTGCCGAATTTGTCTCCGCCAATACTCTTGCCCGGTGCAACTTTATTTAAATTACCTTTACTTGAATCCCAGCCCAAATCCTGTGCTTCACTTTTAGTAATGTAATTGCTTGGCAGATGGTTGTACAGATGTATGTAAAGCGCGACTTCTTCTTTAGAAGTATATTCTCCGTCTTCACTGACTGTAAGACCCGAATCAACAGCTTGCGGTGTTTCCGGGACAATATCATTTCCCGAATCAGAATCAAAAATATCCGAATCATCATTTAAATCCGACTCTTCAGGTAAATCTGAATCTTCAGAAATATCTTCTGCATTATCCTCATCTGTAACGGCATTCGTATTATTACTTGCAGAAGAGTTCTGGGCATTCTGCATATTAATATAATCCCCGACAGGCATATGATATTCGGGGATAGTCGGATCAATTTCACCTACAGAAATTTTGCCTGATTGCAGGTCAGCTTCAATTTTCGAACCGTCGGTATTAATAACAGTTACACTGTCTAAATCACATCCGGAAAAGAGTAATGTCAAAACTGAAAGAAATATTAATAATACAGGAAAATGTCTTTTTTTCATATTAAAACTCTCATAAAATAATTATTCTTCAGGCTTGTTGATGCCCATAACGATAATCGGTCTCGAAGTAAAGCCGTTATCGGAATTGTATTTAACAACCGCATCATAAAGAGTCTCATAACAGGTGGTCTTACAATACGAATTGTGTATAAAAAAGCCCTGCTCCTCTTTGGTGATGCTCATGGTATGAATCATGTCTGCGATATTTTCGGTATTGTTGTACGACATAAAAATGTAAGTCGAATAATTCTTTTCGACCAGATCCATATTTTCCCTGGTAATTTTTCTGCCCATAAAAGAAATATAATCGTATCCGTTCTTTTTAAAATATCTGATGATACCCGTAAAAGAAGTACCGAAATATCCTTTTAAAATGCTTGCATTTTTCTCAAAGTAATTAAGCAGTTTCGGAAAAGTGGTTTCTTCGTTTTTTATGCCCAAGTTTTCAAGAGCATTGTATACGGAAATAACCTCACAGCTGTTATATGCGGCAACAAAAGGCTTTTCGCCCATAAACATTTTCTGGAAAGTCTTTCTGTACGATCCGTATTTAAGCATAGTTAAATCGTGCTGTCTTTCGATATAACGTATACCTGATTTGTCTTTATACTCTGCCCAGTTTTTCTCGTTTTCCTCAAGATGCGAATCTGCAGTCTTTTTGGAAACATGCGTCAGTCTGGAAAGAAGTTCAAGCGAATTAACACACCAAGAGCCTGTCAGTATTTTTGTATTAAACTTAGGACTGCCCATTCTTCTCTTTCCACTCTTCAAACTTATCCCACGAATCAAAGAACATCGTTGTGCTCTTATACATGCTGTAATCGCCGTAAACACCTACCAATTCGTAATTGTAGTCTTCGAATCGCCCGTCTAATGTTTTGTTGTTGTTTATTACAATATAATGAACATGTTTGCCTTCGCAAAGAAGTGCAAGCATCTGAACATTTAATGTGTCTTTTACCATCTCAGAATGAATATCTTCATTCTGACCGTGTCCGAACTGAAGCATTTCAAAGCCGTAAGGCATGGTGATATAAGTCGTATACTGTCTCGGATACTGCAATATTTCATCGGGAAATACCGCTTCATATTCTCTTTCGCAGACAATCATGTCGTCACACATATCTACCACGCATTGAGGTATCTGATAAACATTCGTCGAATCAAAGAATGCAGGTGATTCATACATAAATACACCGCCGATAAGAACGCATATTGTAACAACGGCAAATGCTCCTGTTTTTACGAATCTGTTCTTAAATCTGTCTAAGATATGAAATACCGCATAGCCTGAAACTATCGACGTCGGAAGAAGCCACAAGAATCTGTAATATGTTCCGGCCTCATCCATTTTATCCATAAAGAAATGTGAAAACAGAGGGAACACAAAAAGCACGAGCATTGTAACAGATAATGTAACAAGAACCGCTTTCTTAACCTTGTCTTTTTCAAATACCCAGAGGTAAATTAAAGAAAGCGCGAACATCAGCATGAACGTCGTGTTTCCGGAATATAATTTAATTATTTCAAAAGGATTAAGTCCGCTCTCTAACATAACCAATAACCTTTTATAAAACAGATTATATTAATCCGAATTAACTGAAATAAAAATAATAAAGTAACGCAAACCCCGCCATCGGAAGAAGTGTCGGCAGAACCTTTAAAAACAAAGACATTTTTTTGACTGCGACGGCAACGCAAAAGCTTCCGACAAAGAGCATAATGGAATAAAGATATATACTGGCAGGAGTCATCGCTACACATGCAAACGACAGGAATATAAGAAACACATAAAAGATATTCTTCTTCCCTTCACACTCTCCGAGCATTAAAAGAATCATAATCACAAGAGGTATGCCCAATGCAACGAACATTGATTTGCCCTGCCATGTACGCGATAAAATAAATGTCGAATCCGTAAGATACGAATGGAAATCCCAGATTGTGACCAACGATACAAATGAAGCAAACAGGCTTCTGTATTTTTCTTTCTCTTTGGTGAAAAGTAAGATTGCGATGTTGTAAATAACCGCATTATGAAGACAAAGATAAAAACTTCCGAGAATCCTGTGAGCAAGAATCGCAGGATGAACGAAAGTCACTTTGGAAAGATATGCTATAAATAAAGGATTCGAGGCAAGAAGATGTCTTAAATACGATTTGCTCGTAATTGTAAAGCCTGTGTAATAATCGACTTTATAGAACACATCATTGGTAAGCGTCGTAAGCGCATTGCCGATTACAAAAGCATCGTCTCCGTCATTAACACCCTGGAGATTACGCATTACAATCATGTAAACCGTAAATAAAACAAATACGAGGAAGCCTAAATCAAATTTTGGAAGTTTGATTTTTTTTATGGTCTTAAAATTTGTGACAAGAGATAAAACCGCAAGAAAAACAAGAACCGTAGAGGCACACCATGTAAGTTCGGTGAGTGTTCTGTGGAGTCTGTAGAATGCAAGAAAAAGAACCTGAAAGGCAGCCAGTTCCATTATAAAGCCGCCTGTCAGAATATTGCCGATTGTATTATGTTTTTCATCAAAAAATCTTGTAAATGCCAGTCCCATGCTAAAAGGAATTACAAGCAGATACAGGATAATCTGAAGGATGCTTAATATAATCATAACGCAGACTCTTCTAGTATATGTATTCTGCCCTGCAGTCAATCTTTAATACATCACCCTCTTTTGCATCAAGTCCCTTTAAAGGAAGCTTGAAATGCGGATCCGCTTTCTTAAAAGTAAATGTATTGTTAACCTGAACGCAGGAACGAATATCCATACATCCGTTTTTGTTGATACCGATTAATTTGTCGGTAACTTCTGTATCGTTTAAATAAATGTGGTTTACATAAAATCTTAAAGGCTTGTCTCCGGGATCTACTCTTAAGTTTTTCAATCCGTCCTTGATTTTAATGTCTAAAAGCATATTGGGACCATGCTTTTTGAATTCACCAAGGAAATATGAATTCTCTTCCCTGAATCCTTCGCCGTAATCTTCGTAAATCTGATATTTTATATCAAACGCAGCAACTCTGTCCGTAAGATATTTTAAATCGTACACTCCTTTGCCGATATCGTGTCTTATGGTCGAAAGGGCTTTGTTTTTGCTTAAAACTTTTTCTTTTATGAACTTATCGTCATTAAAATCAGCGTCGAAATCGACCCACTCTTTTATCTTCTTTCTAAAATCACCTGCTAAAAGATAATTGTTTAATGCTCTGTTTAACGCATCCTTTGAATTGCCTTTTTCAAAGGTTACCCATTCATAATCGATCAAATGCCAGCCGACATCATTTACGATAATATTCGAAAAAATAAAATCATTGTTAAATACAGGATAATCTTCATTGAAGGAAATGAAAAACTTATAGTTTTCAAACAGCTTATCAAAGCCTTCCCTATCGTTATTCTGAATGCATTCGTCTATCAAAACGTCAAGCGTTTTACCTTCGATGAATTCAAACACAAGACGGCCTTCTTTTTCATCATATTGAAGGATTTCATTAATATCCAAATCGCTTCCAAAATACCTTTTTCTTAATTCATCCATTGCCTTTTTAATATCGGCAATATGTTCCTTACCCTCTTCATAAACGCAGGATTTTTCGACTTTTTTGACACCGTTTTCTTCGAAAATCTTGGTTTTAATACAGTATTTGTCATCACGGTCCATCGAATATTTTGCATAAGAAACATTTACATCGGGACCAAGTATCACTTCAAAGGAATTTGAAAACTCTTCAAACATACCGTCTTCGATTAAACCGTCATAAGCTTTGGTTTCATCAAAAAGAAGGAGTCTGTCCTGATCGAAGTTTCGGATATTGTCTTTTAATTCTCCGCATAAAGGAAGCCTCTTGTCGGAATAAATCGCATTTGGAAGCTTGTAATCAGGATAAGGATAATAAAAATGATAATTAGTTATGTTAACCTTTTTGAAAATATTCTCAAGGCCTTTCTTCGTAAATGTTCTGACATGGCTGTCTGTCTTATAATTCTCTATACCATCAAAAAACTCGCAGGTATGATCTTCTTTGCATCCTGCAAAATACTTAAGTCCCAGTCTGTTTTCGATGGCAATTACAATACGGCCGTCTTTCTTTAAATGTTTCTTTAAAATCTTTAAGAAATCTTCGAAAGGTGTCTCGGAGCCGATATATGAAATCGCATATTCAAAAACACCGATTAGCATTATCCAGTCATAATCGTTATCAAGATCGGGCTCAATATCCGTAAAGTTTCCGACCTTAATTGAAAGATTACCGCACTCTTTGTTTCTGTTGGCGTTGATTTTGCTTCTCTTTAACGATAAATCTATACAGTCTACAGACAATGCAAGTTTACATAATTCTCCCGCAATTGCGCCCGGACCCGCCCCGACATCAAGGACTTTATCGCTCTTTGAAATCGGCAGCCATGAAACAATATTCTCTCTTTCTTTGGAAAGATGATAAAGATAAGACCAGCTCTCGCTCTCTTCAATGACTTTTCTAAAGTCTTTTGAAGTCTTCTCTTCAGCGACTTTTAAAAGTTTGTCTTCTATCTCACCTTCGGAATAAATATCTTTTCCGGAATAATGCATTAAGTCTATATTTACTTTTCCGATTTTAATATTTGCCATTTTATGTAAACCTTTTTTGTGAATTATTCAAGTAAAATTAGCGTTCAATTAATTATGTAAACTAATTATGTTATCTACATTAATGATATGTTATGTTAACCTTCGAGTTCATATCGTAATATCCTACCGAATCCTTGTCGGATACAACAGTAACATTTATGCAGTCGTACAGTCTGTGATATACGGTGAATTCACCCTTTTCAAAGCCCGTAAGTCCCAGGGATAAAAGATATTCGCCACCCTGAAGATTCATATCCTGAGTGAATTCGATGGTAAGCTTTGTACCGCCCTTTAAGCCTTCTGTGATTGATTTTTCTATCATAGTATTGGTGCCCGTAATCTCCGTGCCCTGTACGTTCTTAAACGTAAAAGCAAATATCGGAGCCTCGAGATCTTCGTAAATCTCGGCATCCATTACTATCTTAAAACTCGATCCTTTTAGGATAACATTATTGTTTTTACCGTTGCTGTCGATAATTTTGCAGTCCGTATACTGAGCCTTTTTGGAACCGTACTCAAGAGTATCGGTATTAAGGCCTTCTTTTACTTCGCCTGCTTCGTCTTTGTACTGACCGACCAGAACCTGCTTGTAAAGATCAATCATTTCTTTGGGAGAACCTTCGCCAAGCTTGTCACCCTTATTTAAAAGAACTACTCTGTCGCAGTATTTTGCGATGCTTGACAAGTCATGCGATACAAAAAGAATGGTCTTTCCCTGCTTTTTAAACTCTTCGAATTTGCGATAACATTTTGCCTGGAAGAATACGTCACCTACAGACAACGCTTCATCGACTATCAAAATTTCAGGATCGATATTTATCGCAACCGCAAATGCGAGACGTACAAACATACCTGACGAATATGTCTTAACGGGTGAATATACATACTCTCCGATATCTGCAAATTCAAGTATCTCAGGCAGTTTCTTATCTATTTCTTCTCTTGTAAGGCCCATCATTGTGCCGTTTAAATACACGTTTTCAACACCCGTATATTCGGCATTAAATCCGGCCCCGAGTTCAAGCAGTGCGGAAATACGGCCTTTAACTTTAGCCTTTCCTTTAGTCGGAGTTAAAACACCTGTAATAATCTTAAGAATGGTGGATTTACCCGAGCCGTTAGTACCAATAATACCTACCGTCTCACCTTTTGCAACCGTAAAAGATACATCCTTGAGTGCTTCATTCTTCGGATATTTCTTCCAGGGCATCAGATGAAAGGTATCAATCAGTCGATCCGAGGGTCTTTTATAAAGGCTGTAAATCTTTGTTACGTTCTTAACTTCGATTGCAACTTCTTTATTCTCTTTTATGATTTCGTTTTCACTCATAATCGTTTAATCCAAACTTTATAAAACATCCGCAAAGAGCGGTCTTAATTTCTTAAACACATATGCTCCGAGAGCAAATAAAATCGCAACTATTCCCCAGAAAACCAGTGTGTCAAGCCATCTTTCATGCACCCATGTTCCTTCAAAAAGCGAACTGCGATAGCCTTCGATTATATAATAAATCGGATTGAATCTGAAAATCGGTTCAAGAAACTTAACCTTCTCGGGAATAGAACTTATATGCCAAAGGATGGGAGTTCCCCACATACCTACCTGAAGAAGAATATTGATTATTTGTAAAAGGTCTTTGAAAAATACTGTTACAGCACTCGTTGTATAAGTAATCGCAAGCACAAGCATAAAAAGACAAAATGAATAATATAAAAGCTGTATAAGCTGAAAGCTTGGCTTAAAACCATAAGCAAAGTACATAACAAGCAATACAAATATAAAGAAAATATGAATAAATGTAGCAGAAATTGTCTTGATAAGCGGAAGAATTCCTACTTTGAATACAACCTTTTTTACAAGATAATTGTACTCATTCATTGCATTGGCACCTGTTGTTACGGCTTCATTTAAGAAGAACCATGGAACAAGTCCTGCGGTAAGCCACATTACATAAGGAACCGGGCTGTCATAAGGGCTTCTTCCGGGGAAAACAAGGCCAAAAACAAAATAATAAAGAACGACTGTAACCAGAGGCTGAACAAAAGCCCATACTCTGCCGAGTGAGCTGCCTGCATACCTTTTCTTAAAGTCGTTCTTTGATAATTCCCAGATTAAATTTCTGTTCTTTTTAAAATCGCTCATTTATTATGTATCTCTTTCCTTAGCACATACATAGTTATTTTACCATAAAATCAGCTATTTTTCAAAGAAATACATTTAGCGTTATCTTAAGGATTTTAAATACTCTTTATGCTCATCCGTCACACGGAAGCTTTCAACCGCTTTCTGAATGGCTTTCTTGTGACACCAGTCGTCGAGCACGTGCTTTTCAAAGTAAGGAATTGTGGCATCATACTGCTTTGCAAGCGCTGTCGCAAAGTACCATGCAATCATCATTTTAAGGTAATAATCTTCTCCTTTTTTAGAAGCAACCCATTTTAAATATTCTGGTTTAAAGTCGTCTCCTAAAAATTCGTTCATCAGCATTCTCATACCGAATCTTGATGTATATACATGATCTGAATCAATCCATTTTTTTATGAGAGGTAATAGTTCGTCGTGTTTCTTTTTAAACGCCTTGGGGCTTGACTGATCACATACAGGCCAGCAATCGATGTAAGGAAGAAAACGCTCTGTTTCTTTTATGCACTCGTCAAAATCTTTTATCATTGCAATCATAAAAAAATGAACCAGATTTTCTTCATAATATTTATGCGGAAGCTTTTTTAAGAATTTATTACCTTCTGCGGTTCCAAACATATCCTTGGCTATTTTTCTCATATCCGGAGTTCTGACGCCGAGAATTGTATCCTTAGAAATATTCGGAACAAGATTGCTTTGAAAATCCCTGTATTTATCATCTTTATATTTGCAAAGCTCTTCGTATACGCTCATTTGTTCCTCCTAAAAACGAAAAAAGACTTCAACGTTATTATAACAATTTGAAGCCTTTTTTCATATCATTGAAAGGGTTGTTTTGTATAAAAATTTTAAAGAAAAATTTTTATCAGTCCACAAAGATAACTCCCGAAGATTCCAGATTAACATACGAGTTACACGTATTGTTATCGTTGCCGCCTTCTTTGTCACTGTGGTCAATCCACACATAAAGGTTGTTACCCTGCATCTGCATCATGATAACACCGCTTTGTTTGGCAACTCTGGACTTCATTAAACTTCTGGAGCTAAGTACATTGGCGTTCGCAGAATCTCCGATAATGTTTGCGCCAAGTATTTCACACGCAGCATCTGTAAATGCAGTCTGCTGTGTGAAGTATGCAACACTGTACAGACTTCCGTCTTCAAGATAAGAAATCTGCTGCGCGCTGTCATCATCCTCAAGGATATCAGGATCGCAACGTGCGATATTAACAGCTTCCTTAATCGTGTCACATAACTGAATATCGGAAGAAACATTAGTCTTCTCAATATATCTGATAAGCAAAGGAGCCATAACTCCTACAAGAATAGCAAGTATAGCAATTACAATAATTAGCTCTACAAGCGAGAACCCCTTACTCTTCATATTATTCCCCTTTTGACAAATCCCTAATCTATATATATCCCTCTACGCTCTCATCATACTATAAATTGGAGGTAAAAATGAATATTCGTCTATAACAATATGTTAGTCTTTCGTGTCAAAAAGGTCTTTTTATGAGTATTATTCTATAATTTCGAATCCGTATTCATTGGTAAGGAGGTTTTTAAACTCTTGCGAGTATCCAAAACCGACCTCAATCATTTCCTGGCGGGTTATTTCGCCCGTTTTAAGCTTGTCTACCCATTTCCAATAGTTTACTTCATCGTCGGTTCCCACAGGATTTCTTCCGAAAAATGCTTCGTAACAGTCAAGAGTAAACTCTTCTTCGGATTTATTCATATCCTTATATTCTTTCGATAAGAAGAAGCCTTTGCTTATTACTGTGGAAATGTTGTATTCATTTCCCCGATCGTCTATGCCGTTAATAATGCAGCCTTCCCAGTAAGCGATACCGTCATCATCGCCCGGTCTTCCGAGGGCACTCCAGTAAAGATCTCCTACAAATTTTGAAAGCTTTTCCAGATTGACATGTGTAGTTTCAAGCTTTAATTCTAATTTAGGTTTGTTCTGGTTGTTGTTCTGATTATTATTTGGGTTGTTATTCTGATTGCTACCCTTTACATAATCTTCAGGATTCAGTTTGCCCGGGTTTATATTATATTCCGCACAAAGATTTTTAAACTCCGGCGAATTGGTAAATCCCGCAAGGACAACGATTCTGTTTTCTCCTGCTTTCAGTTTATTCAGCCAGTCATTATAACCGCTTGCATCCGGATCTCTGTTAAAGAAAGATTTATAAAGAATCTTTAGATAGTCTTCATCAGATACTTTACGGTTATTAAACTCCTGACTGTTGGCAAATCCGTATGCAACCTGAGCACCGGTTTCCTCGCCTGAAACCAGTCTGTTAACCCAGTCGTTAATACCGTCTTTATCTCTGTCAATTTCTTCCTGACTTCTTCCGAGAACTTCCTTGTAAAATCTCTTTACAAAATCCGTAACCTGATCCTTCTGAGAAGAAGCAACTACATTTACGGTATAACTGACTGATTTTCCGTCAAGTTTAATTGTTATTTCCGTTTTTCCGGCTTTTAATCCTTTAATCTTTCCTTTTGAGACAGATAAAATACTTTTATCCTTTATCTCAACAGCTGCGGAACTTGCCACTGTATCAGTTGTAAAATCATACCATGGCTGTTCCATAACTCTGAATTTTACTGCTGTGGATTCTCCGACACCTAATACTATTCCGCTATTTGGATTGTAGTTCAAATCCTGACAAATATAATCCACATAACTCGGAGTGAATATATATCTCCACCAGTTATTATAATATCCGTCCTTATCACGGCCATCCGCATAAGGCATATTGTAAAACCACCATCTGTGATGGGCAATTGTGGCATCGCTGCCGTATTTTGCATAGAAAGGATCGTTTAAATAACAGCCGTCAGCAGTAAAGTACTGAACATCTTTTCCTTCTTTAAAATTTTTGTAATACTTAACCTTTGTGTTATTCTCCCAGTCATAATCTGATGTTGAATTGGGCGAATAATGAACCATTCCGTATCCGTAAATCTTGGTATCGGTAGTTGACATGAGTTTGCAACTACTGTATTTCTGCCAGTCATTTAATGCAGAATAATTATTTCCGTCTATAACATGCTTGGGATCATATGGAATCTGACTGTAATTGTAGCTTAGCATATGCTCTGCAAGGTGTCCCATATTTTCCAGTGATCCGTCTTTTCTTGAGAATGTGGGTGTTATAATGAAAAAATTGTCGCACTCACGAACGAATGTTCTTCCGTTAACATCAAAAGGACTGCTTCCTACAACACATGTTTCACAGGGAGAAAGAGGATCTATTCCTATAAGGAAAAGCATATCAAATTCATTATTGTTTTTACGTTTTACGAGATTGAGCTTATCAATGTAATAATCGTAATCCAAATCCCATGCGGTATCATACGGTTTAAATGCAGGGTCGCTTATTCCTCCCATCCAGTCTCCGTATCCGTAGGAATTCTTTTTAAATATTTTCTGGAAAGACTTATTATCCAGAGAATCTATAGAACAATATTTTGGGAATTCATTAATAACAATTTTATCAACTACATTAAAAGATACTGTGTTGTGTGAAATCTCCTCGAAATTATCAATCCAGAAATCAAGAGAATCATCCAGAGAATAACCAAAATACTCCGATGCTTTTATTTTCTTTTTTCCGTTCCAGTAATTATTTCCGTCAATTGAAGACAATGTGGGATCGATTGCTGCGACAAGCAGATTGATTTTAATATTTCCGGTTGCAGTAAGCGAAAGATTACCATTTTTATCTCTGCCGGAATATGCTTTTGCCTCATTGGATGGTAAAAGAGTTAACGCAAAAATAATCAGCGTCATTAAAACAGAAACTGCCTTGAAAATGTAATTCTTTTTTTTCATTCCTTTTCCCCCTTTTAGAATATCCTTTTCCACAATAAACAGTATATCAATTTAAAAAGCTTTAAGTCAATAAATTACACATTTAGACACAAATATTTCAAATAATTTTCTTTATTTCATTATCGGAAAATTTAATGAGTTCATCCGCACCCTCTTTTACACATTTTCTGACACGGTTTTCTTTAGGATATCCCCAAGCTTCAAAAATGTGCGGCCCAACTATCGACCCGGTTTGTAAATCCTTTGAAATAATGTAATACAAAGATAATGAAGATTTCTCTGGTGAATTAAAAACCCACTTCATTAAACCCGCAAGTTTTTTAACAGTATTTCCGAATGCATTTGCACCAAGCGGAGTAACGGATATACCCGGATGAATCATAAAAACATCAATATTGGAATTCTCGTAACGTTTTGACAAATAATATGAATACTTTGCCAGGCAGAGTTTTGATCTGGCATATACGGCAAAATGTTTGTATTTTCTCGTAAAATAAAAATCATCATAATCAATCTTCGCCATCTTGTGTACTACAGAAATCGTATTGCAGTAAATAACTTTATGCGAAAGTGTTTCAAGATAAGGCAATATCTTTTCGCTTAAATAATATACAGCAAAATAATTGGTTCCGAGCACATTCTCAAAACCATCCTTTGTTACACCGCTTTTATGAAAAGTACCCGCGTTGTTTACAAAAATATCTATATCGATTTTATTGTCGAATATATTCTTCGTAAAAGAATCAATTGATGATAAATCCGATAAATCCAGTTGTAGAATCTGTATGAGAGCATTCGGATATTCTTTTATGAGTTCTTCTCTTGCTGCTTCAGCTTTTTTCTTATTTCTGCATGCCATAATAACATCGGCACCAAGATAAAGAGCCGATTCAACAGTCTTAAATCCGACACCGCTGTTAGAACCTGTCACCAGAACAGTCTTGCCTTTAAGAGATATATTCAGTTTATTAATCCAATTTACTGTTTTCTTAGTAAGTGCCATAACTATTTTTTATCATAAAAAGAGACGGAGCAAAAGCCCCGCCTCTAAAAATGTTATTCAATTATCTTAAAAGTATCCCGGTTACGGAAGATTGTGTGCCTTTCTGTACGAAGGTTTTTCAGAAGGAACCAGTGTGCCTCGTTTGATATTGTACTTATTGCAAAGATTCTGGAATTCTGCCGAATTGGTAAATCCTGCAAGTACATCCATTCTGTCTGTTCCTGCCTTAAGCTTGTTAACCCAGTAGTTATATCCGTCCGTATCAAGGTTGTTCGGATCAAACGGATCTCTTCCGAAGAATGAGTGATAAAGGATTAAAACATACTCTTCATCTGATACACCTTTATTCTGGAATTCTCTCGAATATACAAATCCGTATGCTACGTTCGAACCGTCATCTACTCCACTTATAAGTCTGTCAACCCAGTACTTGATACCGTCCACATCTGCATCAATTTCTGCCTGAGGTCTCTCAAGTACTACACTGTAGAATCTCTTAACGAATTCTGTTACATATTCTTCCTGGGTCTTTTCTCTCCATTTTGCTGTAATCTTTAAATTCTTTGCAGGCATCTTTGAAGGAACGGATACTGACCAACCGTCAAATGTATAGCCTTCTTTTTCAGGAACGGGTGCAGTAATCTTAGCGCCGGCCTTAACCTTTCCGCTAGTATACTTATTGCTTGCGGTTCCGCCCGCCAAATCCCAGGTAAGTGTAAAGGCATTTGCCTTCCATTTAGCCTTATACGTTACATTCTTTGCAGGCATGGTCTTTGAAACCGTTGCGGACCAGCCATTGAAAGTGTAGCCCTTCTTGGTAGGTGTAGGTGCAGTTATCTTCGTGCCATATTTAACTTTTCCGCTTGTATATTTTCCACTTGCACTTCCGCCGTCAAGATCCCACTTAAGCGTATATGAATTTCTGGTGTAATAATACTTAACAACCAGGGTTCCATCAGCCTTAATCTTAACTTTCTGAACCGAAGGTGATGTGAAGCCTTCATACTTCTTTACTGCAGGTTTGATGCTTGCTCCTGTTGTACCTTTAAGTTTTTCAACTGCAGGCTTTGCAGTATACTTGCCATCAAGTCCCTGTTTGTAATGCTCTACCTTGTATGCGGTGTCGGTTCTAGCCTTCCAGATTGCTTTAACTACAGTATCCTTACTAACTACAACTTCATCACCCGGATTCATGTTAACAGCACTTTCTCTGCCAATAGTTACCTGCCATTTATTAAATGAATATCCTTTAGGTGCAGTGAAAGTATTTGCTTCAGGAAGCGTATAAGTAGTTCCCTTATCAACCATCAAATCTGCCACGCTTCCGCTTCCCTTATTGGCATCGAATGTAATTATGGCTTTATTTGGACGAATTACTAATTGATTGTAATAAATGTAACCGGTATATTCACTCGAATCCAAGCAATTTTCGTTTTCATCGTTATAATAATATCCTAAAATCTCGACTTCAGCAGGATTATGTTTTAATACGTTTGGATAATACGATGATCTGTATATTGTTCGATAAGCAGAGCCACTTCCTTCAACTTCAAATCTTCCTGTCCATGAATCGCTTATAATTGCAAAATCACGTGTATAATAACTTTCATTATTTACAATAATGCCATAATTATTATTGTTGATATAATCTCCGGTATCGTTTGTACTCAGAGCCTTGGCATTTATACGAGCATTGCCTTTAAGTGTTATAGTGCAAGGCATATTAATAAACATTCCTGCCTTCTGTCCGTAATTATATCCTCCGGTATTTGTTCCTGCCAAAGCATTTAAAGTACTTCCGTCTCCGATTACGAAATTAGTTCCGGCATAAGTTTTTATTGCAGTACTGTTAGATTCATAACTGCTTCCGCTTGTTCCTTCATAATCACCGCCATATACATTTACGTCAGCACCACCTGAAAGAACAAACTCTTTTGCAACATGAATTCCTACAGTATCGGACCTGTTATTTTTGGTCGTTTTACCATATACATTCAGCGTTCCATTACCGTCTACAGTTAATCCATTTGCTCTTACACCGACGGTAGAAATAGTGTTATAAGCATTTTCTGCAGATACCGTAAGTGTTGCGTTATCCGCGAATTTCAAATCTACCTGTCCGAAACTGAATATTCCTATGTAATTTGCAGTTGTACCTTTATAAGTGAATGTATTGTTTCCTGATAATTCAACCGTGAATTTGCCCGACTCTTCAATCGGATAATGAATTACAGCCTTATCATAATTTGATACAAGGTCAACTCCGTTTAAATGGAATGTGAAAGTATCAGGATCAAAACTTGCTTTACCGTCTCCGAAAATATCTGAAGCGTTAGCATCATTAACAAGTACATCTCCTATATAAATTGCATAAGCATTCATCGTTTTGATGTACTTATAATAACTTTCGTTCTCAGAGGAATATTCTTCCGGATTGCTGCCGTCTGAATAGCGTGACGCAACTGCAACTGCAGTCCTGTAATTATCAAAACTCATGTAATTTTTTACTACCTTGGCAACACTTCCTGTACCCTTAGATATAAGTTCTACATTACCTCCGTTTATATAGGCCGTTCCGTTTACAGCAATACTTTCATTCGTAGCATCTTCAGCCGTGATTTTCAAATTACCTGAATATACACTTAAAGATGAAGTTCCGTAACATTTACCTGAACCAATTCCTGAATTTATTGTTACATCACCACCATAAACTGTTAAATAACCGCCTCCTCTGGTTGTTCCGCCGGATGTTCCGGGTGTGACTGCAACAGTTCCGCCTTTAACTTGGAATTGATTACTAACACCACACTGTGAACCCGTAGAATTACCACAGGAAATGTTCACATTTCCATCGTTAATATAAGCATCATCAACACCATAACAATATGCACCGTTTCCGGTGGTGATATTGACGGTACCGCCATTAACAGTCAGATCGTCCTTAATTCCATAACAATAATAGGTAGAATCTTTTGTGGTGACATTTAAAATACCATCATTAACTGTTGCATTGTAAATACCGACAGAAGAATGTTCTGATCCGTCATAAACGCATTGTCCGCCACAGGCATTTACTGTACCGCCGTTTTGAACAAGCTTGCCGTAAATACCATAACTGCAAGAATAATAATATCGAATATTAACATTTCCTCCATTGGCATTCAGAGTTCCGTTATCGACCTGAACATCTCCGTAAATTCCGTAAGTATCATAATCGTAATATCCTATATCTCCTCCTGTCGCAGTTAATGTACCATTCTTTAAATAAACATTTCCGCCAATACCATACGAATAATCCTGTTTGGTATATCCTCCTATTACTTCAACCTCAGGTCCGTCAACAATAACTGTTTTTTGTGTAAAAATTCCATAACTATCAACATAAGTATTTGTCTGGTCTGCACCTTTTACGGTAAGTTTTCCGCTGCCGATTATATTCAGATCAGCTTGTTCACAGTATATTCCTGCAGTCATATCATCCACAGATCTTTTTGAAGTAAGACTATTTTCGCCAATTACATTAATTGTAAGAGGTTCAGTATTATAGTAATAAATCGCCGAAAGCAAAGTATCCGAAGCGGAAGTTGATTTATTCGTTAAATTGACATTATTCACTGTTAACGTTTTGGTATTTTTATCATAAGTTGCACTTCCTGAACCCGACTCATTAAAATAAGTATTAACAGAACCAATAATATCGCCTGCATTATCATCAGCGACAGGAACTCCGCCGACAAATAAATCAGCGTAATCCATCTTAATATACTTATAAACAACCATATCATGCATATTGGCAGCCATAGCCGGTGCTAAAACCGCATTGCTTCCGTCAGGGTTGCTTCCTGCTTTAAAATACGCATTTCCGGGTCTGTATAAATATCCTCTGCTGTAACCATCCAGATAATCAGTATCAGCATAATAAGTTGCATATTTATAGCCATAACATTCCAAAGTTGAACCGTTTCTTAAATCAAGATTACCGGTCTCAGTTACATAAACACCTATACTGCTTTGTGTTTCATTTCCTTTGGCAAATGCTTTAAGATTAACACCATATACAGTGAGATTATTTGAAAAGTCTATTATAATTCCGTCATTTTTCCAGTTTGGAGCATCGGAAGCATCGCCAATAAACTGAAGCGTTGCTCCTTCGCCACTTATTTCAAGTGATGATTTATTTGCAATAATAAGGCCGACACTTCTGCCCGAACCGGTTGCATCCACTGAATGCTGTGTCAGAGAGTTATCTCCGGTTACAGATATTTTTAAAGTCCTGTTATATACACAAAGTGCCGCCTTACCACTTGAAGAATAATAAAGGTCATTTACCGTATCAGCGTAACTGTATCCTTCGCCTTCATAAACAAAGTTGTCCAGATATAAGGTATTTGAAGAACCGTCATAATATGCCGTTCCGCTCGCCACCTGAGTTCCTGCTGCCTCATTAATTGCTGCTGTCAGATTTGAAGCATTTTCCTCACTTATCTCTATTCCGCCCAGCCAGATATTGGATTTCCATTTAGCTTTGAAAGTCAGATCATTTGCAGGCATATATGAAGGAACTTCCATATCCCAGCCGGCAAATACATATCCGTTTTTCTTCACATTAGGTCGACTAATATAGTTTTCATATTTAACCGAACCGGTTGTGTAGCTTCCGGATGCATATCCGCCATCAAAATCCCATGTTAATTCATACGAATTTCTAGTATATTCATATCTTATTACAATGTTTCTTTCTTCAGTTAAAACAACAGTCTTCTTTTCAGGAGAAGTAAAACCTTCAATTTCTTTAACATCCGGCGAAATAGTTGTTAATACTTCACCTGCCAGTTTTTCAACTTCAAACGGAGTAGAAGGATATGTTCCGTTTATATTCTGCTTATAGTGCTCTACTCTGTAAGGGATGTCTACACCATCGCTCCAGTGTGCATAGAGCGTAATGTTTCCGTGACAGATATCTGTGGAGAGAATCTGATCTCCTGCTGTTGCACTTGTAAACCAGCCGTCAAATACATATCCGGGCCAGTTGGGAACAGCCATCTCTCCGTACTCTTCACCATCGTAAAGAGTATATGTAGCAGGATCCAAATCATTTCCGCCGTTAACATTGTAAGTTATAGTGTATAGAGGAAGATTATCCCACATTGCAATGATATTTGTATTATTGCAAATATTATATTGCGTTCCCGGTGCGTATTCTCTGTTGCCAATCTTCCATTTTCTAAACTTCTTACCTCTGGCCGGTATAAATGAATTTTCAGGAAGAGTATATAATCCACCTATATTTGTAAGAGTGGGCATCTCTCCTGTTCCGCCGTTAGCATCAAAGGTTATTTCATTGTTAGCGTACAAAGTAGCTTCACCATCATATAAACTGATAAAGGCTCCTTCATCAGCAGGGATGAAATAATCTGCCGGATTACTGTCAGGATTGTACCTTGAGAATCCATCAGTAAGTTTGTTCCAGGAACCAAGTGCAGGAACACCTGTTGCTTCGAATTTTGCCCCTGAAGTTAATTCTCCGTTTATATTAAAAACACCATAGTTTACGCTGATTATATTATTTAATTCATCACCCTTTTTATTGTTATAAACTTGAGGATTGCCGGAAACATACAAATGTCCCCTGTTAGCTACCTTAATTCCTCCTCCGGTTCCAACAGAAACATTATTCTTAACAATACCTCCGCTTAAATACATACTGCTGTGACTGCTTTGATTTTCCCACAAATAAACTCCGCCACCTTCTCCGGCTGCAGTATTACCGCATATAGAACCGCCCGACATATTAAATGTACCGCCATAATAAGGCCATACTCCGCCACCGTCTCCACTACAGATATTACCGCAAATGGATCCTCCTTCCAGATTAAAGATAGAATTAACTAAATAAACTCCACCATTATTACCAGTCAGGCTGCCTCCTTTCATGGTTATTGTGGTTCCGCCATAATTAACTATTCCTCTGCCGGTGGCTCCTGTAATTATACCTCCGTTTACAGTAACTATTTCTTGGGTTACAGGATCCGTGTAGGTTACTTCAGGAGTATGTTCCGCAGTAGGATTGCTATCGATAATTGTAAAATCAACATTTTCTACACGGTAAAAATAAAATACATAATTAGCAATTCCACAACCATCTAGAATATGTCCGTTCAAATCTAGTGTTACTGTAGTGTTACTGTCAATTCCAATTGCACTGTCTCCGGGAATTGCTTTTATATCCTCAGTAAGTTGTACTGTTCCGCCCTTACTTAACTGAATACCCAAATTTTGCCAAGGCGTAACCGCTCTGACATTTCCATCCGTATCGGTAAAGAATACAAAGTCCTGGTCACTTACAAAGAATTCACCCGGATCTTCACTGTTATATGCCGAATAACCCTGAACTATTCTTTCCGGATTACTCTGTGACGGTGTGCCTTTTGTTGTCACCCAAATCTCGGCACCGTCAGTAAGCGGTCCGACAATTTGAATATAATAATTTCTGCCATAACGAATATTACATACTTTTTCCCCATCCGAAGAAGTATTATTCTTTATCACGGGATTGCCTGATATTTCAACATGTGCACCATAATCACCGTTATCCTGAATGGCTCCGCTGTTTCTTTTAGCTTTATTTCCGGTAATTGTACCACCGCTTATTACTAATGTTCCGGAATAATACATTCCGATTCCGCCACCGTCAGCTGCAGAATAATTGTTATCAATGTGACCACCTGTCATAGTAATGGTTCCTTCGGTATAAATACCGCCTGCACCACCCCAGCTGGTATAATTATCATTTTCAAATCTGTTTCCTGATACAGATGCGTTATCTGAAATATTTATAGTTCCGGAACACGCAATACCTGCACCGCCTCTTCCGCCATGGTTTATATTGTTATCCACAAATGCATTGTCGGACAGGCTTACAGAATAATCACTGTGAATACCTCCTCCCCATCCATCAGAGGTATTTCCTTCAACACCTGCATTATCCTGCATTATAATGGTACCATTTCTTATACCACCACCGTTTGAAGATGCCACATTGTCTTTTATCAAAGCATTTCCTGACATGGTAATGGGTACTGAATTGTAATAAACGAATACACCACCGCCTTCGGTAGCCGCCTTATTATTTTTTATAACGGCATCTCCGCTCATATTGAATGTAACGTCTCTTAATCTGAGACCTCCACCATTACCGCTTAATGCTTCATTATCACTTATTTCACCGCCTGTCATATTAAAATACTGACATGCATATATATTTACACCGCCACCACCGCTTCTGTTCCAGGTGGCAGTATTATTACAAATCTTTCCTCCTGTCATTGTTGTCGTAGCATTATCATACATGCCTAATCCTGCGCCCTGCGGGGATTTATTATAACTTATAGTTCCTCCATTTAGTTTAAAATCACCTGAAGTACGGATATATACTCCGGCTCCGTCTCCTTCGCCGTAAGTAATATAGTTTTCTGTTACCAGACCATCATTCATAACAAATGTTCCGCTATTGGTAACATATACGCCACCACCGGTATAGCCTGATGTGTTTCCGGCTATACTTCCGCCGTTCATTACGAACGTACCACCGTCGATTGCTACGCCACCACCTTCATAACCGCTATTTCCGCATATAAATCCATCATTCATAGTAAATGAAGTTCCGGAAGCAACATAAACTGCACCGCCGTATCCGGTTGAATTATTAAGTGCTATTGAACCTCCATTAAGAACAAGTTTGCTTCCATAAGTTAATTTTATAGCACCTCCTGCGCTTGATTTTCCTCCTTTTATTATTCCGCCATTAATTATGTATGTCTTTGTATCATCAATCGGAGAAGTATAAGTAATTTCAGGATCATGTGTCGCATCAGGATTGCTATCCATAATTGTTAAAGTGCCATGCAACTCAAATATTAAACCATTGTTCTCTCTGCTGATTACATGTCCGTTTAAATCCAAAACAACATTACCCATAGTTTGCAACATATCAGTTACAGTAATATCTGACATAAGTGTTATCTTACTGGGTATATTCTCATCATAACTAGGAAATTTAAACGCTTCCTTTAAATCCTGTTGATTGTAAATAGTTCTTGTTGTTTTTACATTAATGGTGATGCTTTTTGTTATTTCTGTATCATCCGTATCTTTAACAGAAAAAGTAATAGTATAGGTATCTTCTTTAGGAAAATTGATAGTAAAAACATTATCATCGCCATATTCAGGACTTGGAATGCCAGGTACACTTGCACTATAAGAATTACGAGCCCAATCCAGCCTGTACTGGCAATTTTCACTTCCGCCCACTTTAATAAGTGTAAAAGGAATATCTTCATTACTGTAAATGTCTGTATCATAATTAATGAAAAAGTCTGTCAGATTACCATAAATATCCGAGCCAATCTTTAATTCATCTTCAGAATACAGTGCTTTAGTTTCATCATCGTAAGCGTATAAAATATTGCCTGATCCGGCATCAAAAGAATACCCGGACGAAACATCACCTGAAACAGGCGATGCCATAAATAGATTGTCAGTTCCAAGGCTGTCACAGTTTGTCACATCAATCATATAATTGTTGTTATCACTCCAGTGAATAACATTCCACATATGAGGTTCACTGTCCATATTGCCGGAGACCACATAACAGTTAATGGAAGAACTCGAGAAAAAGGTCTTATTGCAAAGGTACATGAATGCTTTACTGTAACCTTCGCAAACAACATTTGTAGAAAAATCTCCGTCAAAAACATATATTAATTGCCAGGGATCACCATATTGAGATGCAGGCCAGGTTGCAGCTTCATTATTGTATTCAACTAAATCACAGATTTGATCTCTGTAATATTCAATTTTTTGCAGGTCATTTTTTGTCTTGGCTCCATCAAGAATATCGTTAATAGAACCTATTGCTGCTTTAACCGCTTTAGTCTTTGCTAAATCTACAGTAAAATCATTCGCTCCTTTATAATCAGATGATACCTCAAAACCATATGTCATGTATGTATCGCTATCAAATGATAATTTCCATACACCATCGGATTCGTAAGCATAAAATTTATAATAGTCTACAGATACGCGAAGTCCCATCCAATATCTTTCATAAGGGCAATCCGAGCGGAGGGCATCCGATACAAGCCCATAATCAAAGGAACTCAATCCTGTTTTAACCATGAGTGCATCCTTCGCTTCATCAGTAATACCTTCTTCGTCTACTATTGCTGCAACGCCAAGTTCAGCAGCAGAATACGAACCCCCACAACCAAGTTCAAACTTAGTAAATGTAATTGCTGTACTCTCTCTTTCACCATTAGCAATTTCAGCTATCGCAGACTTTGTTTTGTCATATACAGTTTTGTTTATGCCGGTAAGTTTATTGCCGTTAAAAGACGAGGAATTGAACATAGGAGTCTGCTTCCTGTCAATTTCTCTGTCAATATATTCTTCCAATAAGAAATCACTATCTAAAGAATCATTTTCAAAAGTATAATTAGCTTCTTGGGACGATGAGATAAAAGTTTCTTGTATTTCTTCAGATATTTCATCTTCAATTATCTCTGTTTCAACATCATCTGTTATTTCAGTATCGGAATCCCCGGATAATTCTTCGTCTTCGGAAATCACAATCGAATCCGCAGAATCATCCGAATTAATTGATACTTCTTCAGGAATGCTTTCATCTTCCTCATCAGAAGAAATCGTATCATTATCAACATAATCGTCCGAATCTATTTCTTCTTCAGTAGTCTCTTCGAAACCAGAATCATTATTGATATCGGAAGCATCCTGAACATCTTCTTCATCAACGTCAAAATCATCCGATGCATCGTCAGCATCGGCTTCTTCGAGCGTAATTTCATCTTCGACTTCCGATTCATCTAAGATGTTTTCGTCCTGCTCATCTTCGATGACAATATCCTCCGAGACAATTTCATCCTCATCAACAGATGACTCAACACCGTCAACAAAGTCTTCATCTTCGATATCATTAACATAAACAACATCATCCGATGAATCAATTAAAGGCGTAACTCCCTGTGCAAATGCCGTATTTGACAACAGTGTCAAACACATCATAAAAGACATTGCAGTTGCTAAGATTCTTCTGATTCTCTTCATAACGTTTCCTCTTTTTTTCCTTAAATTAAAAAACCTCGCGAAAAAAATCCGCAAGGTTATTGTTCTACTTTGTTATGTTTTTCACAATTGGTTTCCCTTATCCAAGAATCGGATAATAAAAAAACGAATTCTATTCGTCCGATTCTAACCATATAGTAACCTCTCCAACTAAAAAACCAACACAACTAACATATATATATTCTACTCTTTTCCTTAAACCTTTACAATAGGCAAATGTCGGACAAAATCATAAAAGAGGCAGAATTTTCTGCCTCTTTTATAAATAATATAAACATTTCTCACTTAAGGAAGATTATGAGCTCTTCTGTAAGAAGGTTTTTCAGAAGGAACCAGTGTGCCTCGTTTGATATTGTACTTATTGCAAAGATTCTGGAATTCTGCCGAATTGGTAAATCCTGCAAGTACATCCATTCTGTCTGTTCCTGCCTTAAGCTTGTTAACCCAGTAGTTATATCCGTCCGTATCAAGGTTGTTCGGATCAAAAGGATCTCTTCCGAAGAATGAATGATAAAGGATTAAAACATACTCTTCATCTGATACACCCTTATTCTGGAATTCTTTCGAATATACAAATCCGTATGCTACGTTCGAACCGTCATCTACACCGCT
>JAEEGJ010008063.1_pt1 | contig 29384 bp, 16 predicted proteins | sample 8958761 | NCBI WGS metagenome assembly JAEEGJ01 (sample SAMN16246546, study PRJNA631951) | gut metagenome | biome: gut microbiome; feature: rumen; material: RS-attached | host: Bos | place: Iran: Karaj | collected 2018-10
CGCTGCGATAAGTTCGAGAAGATCGTTGTCGGCTCCGTCCTGCTTGACATGACGTCCCGCTTCCATGGAAAGCTTTCTGATCGCCTCATGGAGCTCCTGTCTGTTCCCGCCTGCTTTGACCGCATCCATCATTATGTTCTCGGTTACCATGAACGGAAGCTCGCTTCTGATGTGTCTGTCAACAACCTTCGGATTGACTACGAGACCGCTCGTTACATTGATGCAAAGATCGAGTATACCGTCAAGTGTCAGGAACCCTTCCGCGATCGACAGTCTCTTGTTGGCAGAATCGTCAAGCGTTCTCTCAAACCATTGCGTTGCGGATGTGATTGCCGGGTTGAGTGCATCTATCATGACATATCTCGAAAGAGATGCGATCCTCTCGGACCTCATCGGATTGCGCTTGTACGCCATCGCGCTCGATCCGATCTGGCTCTTCTCAAACGGTTCCTCGACTTCTTTAAGATGCTGTAGAAGCCTGATATCATTTGACATCTTATGCGCACTCGCCGCTATCCCCGCAAGAACGTTCATCACTCTCGTATCGACTTTTCTCGAATACGTCTGACCGCTGACGGGATAGCATTTGTCAAACCCCATCTTTGACGCGATCATATCATCAAGCCTGTCAAGTTTTTCCCTGTCATTGTTAAACAGTTCCTTGAACGAAGCCTGTGTTCCCGTCGTTCCTTTACAGCCCAAAAGCTTTAACGACCCGGCAACATACTCAAGATCCTCAAGATCGATCATGAACTCATTGATCCAAAGAGTCGCCCTCTTTCCGATCGTTGTCGGCTGCGCAGGCTGGAAATGAGTAAACGCAAGTGTCGGCTCATCCTTGTACTCTTTGGCAAAATCAGCCAGATGTGCGATGACGTTGACAAGCTTTTTCTTCACGAGCGCAAGTCCCTCGCGCATTATGATGATGTCGGTATTGTCACCGACATAACAGCTCGTCGCTCCGAGATGGATTATGCCCGCTGCCTTGGGACACTGTTGTCCGTATGCGTACACGTGGCTCATGACATCGTGGCGCACTTCCTTCTCGCGCTCTTTTGCAACATCATAATTGATATCATCTATATGAGCCTTGAGCTCATCTATCATCTCTTTTGTGATGACAGGTTTTCCGTCCATGGAAAGACCAAGTTCCATCTCGGTTTCTGCAAGAGCTATCCACAGCTTTCTCCATGTGCTGAATTTCTTGTCAGGCGAAAAGATATACTGCATCTCCTTGGATGCATATCTCTCCGAAAGTGGGCTAACATATCTGTCTGTACTCATCTTAATTCTCCAAATCTATCTGATAATCAATCAAGCGGCTTGCCTGTTAAAAGCTCATATGCCTGAAGGTATTTTTCAATGGTCTTTTCTACTATATCCATCGGAAGCGTCCAGTCATCATGCTCGTTGCTCTTTAACCAGTCACGTGCAAACTGCTTGTCAAACGAAGGCTGGCCGTGACCTGCCTCGTATACGTCTGCGGGCCAGAATCTTGATGAATCGGGTGTGAGCATCTCATCACCGATAACGATGTTTCCGTTCTCATCAAGTCCGAATTCAAACTTTGTATCTGCTATTATTATACCCTTTGTAAGAGCATAGTCAGCGCATTTCTTGTAAAGAGCTATGGTGTAGTCACGAAGCTTTGAAGCATACTCCTGTCCTTTTCCGGGGAATCTCTTTTCAAGATAGTCGATGCTCTGCTCAAAGGAGATGTTCTCGTCATGATCACCGATCTCTGCCTTTGTTGAAGGAGTATAGATAGGCTCAGGAAGCTTGTCGGATTCCTTTAAGCCTTCGGGAAGCTTTATTCCGCAAACGGTACCGTTCTCCTTGTATGAAGCCCAACCCGATCCTGTTATATATCCTCTTACGATACACTCAACGGGAAGCATCTCAAGCTTTTTAACCATCATGCTGTTTCCGTTAAACTTATCCTGTCTGAAGAACTCAGGCATCTCATTAACATCTGTGGTTACCATGTGGTTGGGAAGGATATCCTTTGTATAGTCAAACCAGAACTTTGACATCTGTGTAAGTACTGTTCCCTTCTTTGTTACCGTGTTGTTAAGGATGACATCAAAACAGCTGATCCTGTCTGTTGCTACCAGGATAAGGTTTTCTCCGACATCATAGATCTCTCTTACTTTTCCCTCTTTAATAGGCTTAAACTCTGTCACGACTGACTCCTTTCAATATATAAAAAATAATTTTAGCTTGTGAACTTTCCAATAAATTCCTTAAGTCTTGCATTGTCCGAGTTGAACAGCTCGTCAGGAGTTCCCTGCGCCTGTACTATTCCGTGTTCCATAAATATGATACGGTCGGAAACCTCTCTTGCAAACTGCATCTCATGGGTGACTATTATCATTGTCATATGCTCGCTTGCAAGCTGCTTTATGACCTTTAACACTTCACCGGTAAGCTCGGGATCGAGTGCCGATGTGGGCTCATCGAAAAACAGGACCTTCGGCTGCAGAGCAAGTGCTCTTGCAATGGATACTCTCTGCTGCTGTCCTCCCGACAGTCTGAACGGATAAAAGTCCGCCTTGTCGGCAAGTCCCAGTCTGTCAAGAAGGTCCTTTGCTCTCTTTATCGCTTCATCCCTGGGCACCTTGTCCACATGGATGGGCGCATCGATTATATTCTGCAGTACCGTGTAATGAGGAAAGAGATTGAAGTTCTGAAATACGAGACCGAAGCTCTTTTTTATCTCCTTCATCTCCTGCTTGGGCGCAGAAACGATCTTGCCGTCTTCCTCCCATACGGCTTTTTTCCCGATGTAGGTAATGCTTCCACCGCTTATCGGAGTAAGCATGGTCGCACATCTTAGAGCGGTGGTCTTTCCTGATCCCGAAGGACCTATGATGGATACGACCTCGCCCTTTTCAACACTGAGATTAAAGTCCTTTAATACCTCGGCATTATCCTCAAAGACCTTTCTTAAGTTTTTTATCTCGAGCAGTACTTCAGCCATCAAAACCTCTCTTATCTGAAATAAGACATCTTCTTTTCAAAGTGATCCATGCCAAATGCCACTACATAGTTAAAAACAAAATAAAACAGTCCGGCAGCCATGAGCGGCATGATGGATGCCTCTCTTGCGCCGATCTGTTTTGCTATTGTAAACATCTCCGCCACACTGAGCACAAATGAAAGAGATGTATCCTTTACAAGTGTGATGGTCTCGTTTGTGACGGGAGGTATGATCCTCTGGATGACCTGAACCAGTATTATCTTAAAGAAAGTCTGGGTCTTTGAATATCCCAGTATCTGAGCAGCCTCCCACTGTCCCACATTTATGGACTGGATGCCGGCTCTGAATATCTCTGCAAAGTATGCAGCATAATTAATGGAAAAAGCTATAATAACGGCTGTAAATCTGAAGCTCGCACTTATAGCTATCCCGAAGACATAATAAGGGGCAAAATAAACGACTATCAACTGAAGCATCAAAGGCGTGCCTCGCATCACAGCGATATACACCTTGATGATACCGCTGAGTATCTTTGATTTAGACATACGACCCAAGGCCACAAGTAAACCCAGTGGCAGAGAAAAAACAAGTGTCAGTACGAATATCTCTATTGATACAAGCATGCCGCTCGCTAGCTGAGACAGCATAGTTGATGTCGCCATATATTACCTCACATTAGTTATATGTATTATTTTGTGCCTTCAAGGCAAAGGCTTTCAACAAGACCGAAGTCCTCGTACTTCTCAGCGATCTTGTTTACTGTTCCGTCAGCAGCCATCTCAAGAAGAGTAGCCTCAACCTGATCTCTAAGCTCTGTGTTGCCCTTTAAGAAGCCAACACCGTACTGCTCTGTGGCAAGCTGGTCGGCAAGGATCTCATAACCGCCGTTTCTTCCTGCTATCTCATAGTTTGCAACACCTATATCCATAGCGAGTACATCGATAGCGCCAGATTCGAGGTTCATGAATCCTGTGTTGTAATCTGCAAACTGAACAAGATCAGCAAATGTAGCGGCTACATCAGCCTTACCCTCTTCATCCTCGAGAGCAGCAAGTGCCGAAGAATCAGCCTGTACGCCTACGATCTTGCCTGCAAGATCAGCTTCGCTCTTGATATCTGATCCGCTCTTTACAACATAAACCTGGCTGTTATCTACATAAGGAACAGAGAATGTATAGTCATCCTCACGTCCGTTTATTGTAAATCCGTTCCAGATGCAGTCGATAGAACCTGATGAAAGCTCCATGTCCTTCGCATCCCAGTCGATGGGTTGCTTAACAAGCTCCCAACCTCTTCTGTTGCACACTTCCTGTGCAAGATCGAGGTCAAAGCCTACGTAGTTTCCTGCCTCGTCCATGTATCCGTAGGGCGGGAACTCTGCATCAAAACCTACTGTAAATGTCTTTTTGTCTCCTGCTTTTGCATTTGAGCATGCGCACAGTGAAAGTGCCATGACAGATGCAAGGATTACTGCCAGAATCTTTTTCATAATCTTTCCTCCTGAATGTCCTAAAAACATAGAATAAGAACCTGTTTATAGTAACATCACCGATTTTTCGTGTCAAGAATATCTCTCGAGCATATCCATGACTTCACCCGCATATCTAGGGTATTCCTTTATGAGCTGCTTAAGCTCCGACTGAGCCTCTTTTGCAAGCTTCTTGTTATAGTCAAGCTGCGCACGAAGTTTCTGTCTTCTTAATATATGTGAATGTCTTACCTCGACCATCTCCTTGTGATCCATTATCGCAAGAGGATTGTGAAGCCACATATACACATCGCTTAAATGATAGCGCTTTAAAAAACGAAGCATTTCCTGCTGATATGAATTGAGCTGCTTTTCATTCTCGGCATGCTTGTCTCTCTTTTCTCTTTCCTCTTCATAGAGATTGTAGACCTTTAACAGTTCCTTGGCCGAATCGGTATTGTACTTATTATATAGATAATCAAGAAGGTTCTTGTTGTTAACGTATCTTATCTTTACGGTATTCTGCAAGAGTATGATACGGTTTATGGCCTTTGCGGTCTTTATCCTCTCCTTGTCATCATCGGTATATTTTACATATATGACCGTAACAGCTACTGCTATTGCAAGAGTCGTTATGATAAATCCGATACGTGTATCCATGTCAAAGCCAAACTGTAAAACAAGAAGCATAAGGATACATGCAAGGGCTGCGAACATGCAGATCATCAGCATTCCTCTCAGGTTATTGACGCTGTTTCTCAGTTCTGAATTTCTGTATACATATCCGAGCTTCTCATCATCGAGCTTTTTAAGATCATCCCTGATAAGCGTTCTGTGCTCCTCGGCTGCCTTAAGATCCTCATAGGCTTTGGGCATCTCGTTTGAAAACTGCTCCATGGACTTAAACTGTGCATCGCTCATGAGATTCTTTGATCTGAAGTATTCGTTTCTTTCCTTCTCGATCTCTATTATCTTTTCAGCCGTTGCACGTAAATTTGCCAGTTCATTTCCGGGAAGGTTTTCTATCTCGTCCATATCCTGAAGCTTACCGGTGACAGTATTATACTCGACAGAAAGCCTGTCGATCTGCTCCGAGGCATTCTTTACCTGCTCGACTAAACTTCTGATATACTTTTCACGCTGAAGATCGTCACTGAGCTTTAACAGATGCCTGTCCTTTATAAGACTGTCCCAGCTCCAGGCAAGGCTTTCTGTTTCCTCATCCATCTCGATGGCATACTCGGTGAAGAAATCATCCTCTTCTTTATTTTTTCCAAACAGTCTGCTAAAAAAGCCGTTACCAAGTGCCATTTACATACCCTCTGTAGCTTCCCTTGACATCATCCGTCAGTCTGTCAAGACTCTCATAATATGAGCCGCCTTCTTCCTTTTGCTGCTCTATCTCCTTAAGATACTTGTATGCGGGCTGCTCTCCCCATGAAAGCCTTAAGATCTCCATCTTTCTCTCAACCTCCAGGGAATCCTCGTAGCTTTCCTTGTGGTCTGAAAGATAGTTAAGATATCCGGTAGGTTCCAAAGAAAGCTTCAGTGCAAGCAGCATCTCCTGATAGCTTTCGGTGTTTGCGTAATTCTCATATGCCTTTTGAAAAAAACCTGCAGCCTTTTCAAAAAGGAACATCTTTGCAGCACATACTCCAAGGTTGTGATATACTCCTGCGATAAGCTGCTCGTCGGTATCGGTAAGATCGCAGAGGATGTTCTCATACTCCTCCATCGCCTTTCCGAATCTTCCTGACTTCAAAAGTCCGTCGGCTCTCACCTTTTTTCTTACATCGAGAGACATCCTGGAGTTGCTCTCTATATCCTCTATGAGAGAGCTCCATTCATTTTCGGTATAATAGCCCACTTCATTGTTGAGTATCCTTGCAAGATTACTCAGTGAGCCGCTTTTTCCCGCTATCTCTTCTATATGATCCGCAAGCTTTTCGAGATTTAACTCGGATCTTACAAATGTTACGAGCTTCTCATTTACAAAGCCGTCATCTAGCAAAAAAGCATTGTTATAGACATAATAACAGAGCTCCTCTATTGAATAGAGGTGCATGCATGCTTCTTTGACAAAATACGGATTGACGGCGAGATCGCCCATACATAACATCACATTGCTCATATCATAACTCTATCTGTCTGGTAAACAGCTGATATGTGGTCGGATAGAATTCACCGAATCCCATATCAGTCGCGCAGACTCTCAGTCTGTCATCAGACTCCATGAATACCTTTAAATGGAGTCTTGTTGTCTTTGCTTCTCTTGCGCTAAGTCCGTCAAGGACTATCTCTATGCTCCTGACATTCTTTCCGTCAAGAGGCGTTATCAGTATCTCAAATGTATTGTCCTTATCAAGGATGATATCAAATTCCTTCTTTGCATCATACCAGCTCTCGCCACCGTCAAGGATCGCATAGTACGATTCCTCTCCGCCGCGAAGAAGGTTCATTCCTATATTGGCTTTTAGCTTGTCCTTTCCAAGAAAGATAAGGCTCTGATTCATATCCGAATCTATCAGTCTTTCTCTTACGGCATAGCAGGCTCCCTTGCTGTATAGGTTGTTTCCCTTAAATACCCTTCTTCCTCTGCAGAGCTCTTTTAAGGAATCATGACACCACTCATCCTCAAATCCGTTTCCGATCAGGAAGGCTCCTGAAACGACACTGTCCTTAGTATCTATCCTTATGACGTCACAGAATTCACTGTCCTTGTTGCTATCGCTTGCAACGATGGGATGAACAGTCTCGTCTACAACGGCTACCTGAGGCCTTGAATTTCTGTTCACGCTAAAATGATATCCTTTGAGATTTCTCTGTGAAAAATCATATACGAGTACATCCTGCTTCCACAGTTCCTTCTGCTGGTGGATGACATAGTAAAATATGCTCTCCTGTCTTCCCACAAAGAAGATCTTTGTATCGTCAAGACCGAGTACCTCGGATACTGACTCGAGAACTTCTATAGCTCTCTTTGTAAGATCCGGAACAGTGAACATGATGGCAGCTATCTTATCCTTTGGAACATTTTTAAGAAGAGTCATGCTCCTTTTAATGAAAAGGGCAAGTAAAGCCACATGATCGAATTCATCGTCACCGATCTTTAGCTTGTCTCCAACAAGAGCATGCTCCCAGAGACTGTCCACCATGGTGCCCTCCTCAACGCTGCTGTAGTTTACTGCCTCGCGTCCGAAGAACCACTGGTTTACTTCCATGCGCTTAAACAGGCAGGCAGGTATGTTGTAATCCTCTCTGCCTTCCGCAAGCGTCACTGTCTCAGGCATGCTATCCTGCATGCCCATGTAGCTTATCTGTGCATATTCAGTTGAAAGATCGTAGCCTACTACGAATCGTTCACCAAATCCAAACATCATCTATTGCGGTGAAAAGATACTGTTCACCAGATACTCCTTGTATTTGTATTCTTCTAGCAGTCTTAAAGTCGTATCGTAATCCTTAAGCGTATCCGCTATGGCGATATCGTTAACCATTGAATATCTGTCGCCTTCGCTGTGAGCCGTGACATCATTCTTTCCGACGGTACCGCTCTCTGTAAGCTGAGGTCCGCTGCTTCTTTCCTCAGTGATATAGTACTGGAGCGACTCTCCGAAAAACAGGATGAATCTCTTTACATAGATGCCGCCGTACATATCGGTCATATCCTCCCTCGAATAGCCGCCGATCTCATCCTCCTGCTTGTTTATCACATAGTTTATGACCGTCTTTACTCCGGGAGTTCCCCTGTACTCGACAAGCACCTGGTTATATACCTGAGCAGCACCCGTTGAGATGTTCTTGAACTTCCCAAAGAACGGGAACACTATTCCCTTCTTTACCATGAGCACCCTGATGAATTCGGATATGGTATCCGCCTTGTCATCACCCGTATATTCGCTCACGTCCTTTGATATATGCTGAAGCCATGCGAGCATGCATATATCGGTAATGGCACCCTCGACCTTATAAAGCCTTTCCATCTCGTCAAACATGTAGTCGTCTACGAGACGTCCGCGAACGAAGTTTTCGTGTGCAAAGTATGACAGATATCTGAGTTCGACATCATTCTTTGCACCGCCTTCGACATATTCCTTCAAAACGGCAGCCTCTTCGCCTATGTAGGCTCCCGTTTCGAGAGTCTGCTTTATCATCCTCTCACATACTTCATAGGTATCTATGTCAAAACCGCTTGCAGCTTTCCAGATGTTTCTAAGCTTCTTGATAGGACCCCTTGAAAATCTTACAAGATAGCGCAAACCCTGCTCATCGTATTTTCCTCTTTCAAATGCGCTAAGAAGGATGGCACTTAGCTTTTCCTGCTCAAACATGCCGTCACGCTCAAGGATCCGTGATGCAAGACGCATAAGAAGTCTGGGTTCAAAGTTTTCAGCGCCGAAATGTATGGTAAAGTCTACTGCATCATCAAGTCTTCCTCTTATGAGCATGAATCTCATAAGCTCGTTGTAATCCTTGTATGATATATCCTCATACTTAAGATCATTAAGGATCTCATCGGCCGATACCACATCGTCCTTTTCCATGTAGTATCTTAAAAGAGGAAGTCTGATCATTCCCCTGTATGTATCTGTTATATCATCGCTTGATTCAAGATATCTGTATCTTTCAACGCTCTGATCGGTAACAAGCAAAAACTCGGGAGAATCATCGCACAGGAAGAGATTGAAAAGCAGGCTGTCGGTAGCCTTGTTCTCCATCTTGTATATGATCTTTCCCGGAACGAAGAACTTCTCTGTGCTGTACTCCCTTGTCTGGAAATATCTGTTTCCGGCCGCATCCTCCAAAAGAACTGCATAGTCGTTTCCAAGAAGCGCCACATAAGCGCATCCGTTGCTGATCGGATAGCTCATCTGCTTCTTTAGTCTTTCATCAACGACTACGACACTGACGATATCCTTATCCTCTACGGTAACGCAGTGCTTAAATAGTATCTTTGAAAACTGTCTTAGGTTATCCTCTGTCAGCATATCCTCCAAAACTATGTTGCTGTAAAGATATGCCAGATTATGATCTATCCTGCCCTCATAGAGCTGCTTTATGATAAATCTGTCTATGCTCTCTCTGTATGTCAGATACATCTCCTGCATGTTTTCCCTGTTCTTTACGACATAGGAATACAGATATGCATTCTGGGCCGGAGGCAGAGATGACTGATATGAAAAATACATGAGCACCCGCTTGGGTATGGGCTCGTCTCTTCTAAGATCCATCGAGAGCATGTATGACTCATATAGCTTTGTTAAGGGGAAGTTTCTCTCAACTGCCTCTTCATACCATACAAAGTACTCAGGTCCCGTCTTTGAACCCTTCATAAGCTGGACGCATACAGACTGAAGAGCCTCATCGCTCTTTGTCTTGTCATATATGTGACGCATTATCTTAAGAAGTGTAGGATCATAGTTCTTGGATTTCATGACAAGGTAGGATACCTGTGACATGATGTCCTCGTTTAACACTCCTTCCTTTGCTCCGTACAGGATTATCCTCTTTTCCTCTTTTTCAAGGTGATGCAAAAGGGAAGGGCTTTCGCTGAGTGCCTTTATCGCCTCAAGGTAGATGACAGGGCTTATGCATCCCATCCTTACCTGTTCTATTATCCATGTGAACCTTCTGCTGGCCGATCTTCTGAGTTCCTCGCTAAGATGGATCAGTATCCATGCGATCCTCCAGTTTGTCCTGTCATTATCATAGATGCTCTTTATCTGATCAGAGACCTCTCTTGAGTAATATTCGTCGGAATTATAAAGTGCATTAAGATACAGATAGTAGCAGTACTCCTCGTTATTTGCATCCTCTATGCGGCCTGCGACCTTCTTGTCCATTATCCACTTGGCTTCATTGAATCTTTCCTGGATAATCAGAGAATGCGCCTGCATCAGCGAGATCGAGATGTTCTCCCCGTCACTCTTGACCTTGTCGGTCAAAAGCTCATCGGTTAACATGAGCCACTTGGACATGTTGATTCGCTTCATCGTATAGTCGAGATAATGTCTGGTCAGAAGGTATGATATCCTCTTTTTTCTCTGACCTATGAGGCTCTTTTTAAACAGGTTGCTCTTTGTGATATTTATATCTATCTCAATCCTGTCATAGATGGATCTGATTATGATCCTTGCAGGATTCTTGCCAGCATGGAGTCTGTCATAGCGAACACAGTAATCAAGAAGGCAGATATTGCCCTCGAAATCCTCCTGCCTGATACGGTTCTTTGACAGTTCGATGCAGTCTCCCAGTGCCTTTACTTCAAGGTATGTATATCCCCATCCGTTCTTTTCGATCTTTAGAGTCGAAAACACATCCTGGGTGGGATTATCGATATTTACTGTATCCGTATCGACTATGTATTCTATCTTCTGTTTTTTATTTATCCCTATGAGAAATTCCTCGAGGTTAAAGTTCTTGTTACCTTTGACGGTAAGACCCCGATAAAGATTTGCATATCTTGAATCGTTGCCGCTTATTATCTGGGCAAAGCCGGGATTATAGAAAAGCTCAACGGCTTCCTCCCATTTGCTCTTGGCAAGATTTGTAAAATGAAACAGGTTCTTTATATCACCCAGGGAAGACTCAAGCACCACGCGCTGCTTTACAGCCACAAAAGGAAGCACATACTCTCCCCTGTTTGTCACAATGAAAAAGCTGCCTTTAAGTGCATCGCCCGCTCCCATCCCTGAAGGATCGAAGCTGTAGTTTATCCTGTACTCGCTGCCTTTGATCTGAGGATTGATTATATGCATACGAAAGCTGGAAGAATATACATATCCTTCCACCTCAAGTCCGTTCTGTTCCTCTAAGTCAAATAACCCCTCAATCGGCTCTTCGCCGCTCGTCTCCAGTTCCACCTTGGATACGGTAAAGATCAGGGATCCTCTGACCTCATCAAATTGATAGGTATCCTGTTCCATAATTAACAGTATATCTCAAAAGCCAAGATAATTAAAGCGCATTAAGCGATAATATCCGAAATATCTCGAACCAGTGAAGAGTAGCTTCTCATGAAGTCTTTATGATGCTCTTCAACATAGGAAACATCGCCGTTATTTGCAGCTTCCTCCAAGCTTTTTGCAGTCTCGAACATGTCGGTAGCGCCCAGTGTTTTCATTGAGGATTTGAGTGCATGCACTATCACCCCGTACTCTCTTAGATCACCATCGGCCTTATGCTGTTCAAGGTTTGAGCTTCTTGTCTCATACTCCTCTGTGAGTATGCCAAGAAGTTCCATATAGAAATCAAAATTCTTGTAGCAGTACTTTATTCCAGTCTCTGTGTCTATTCCAAGGCTCTCAAGACGTGCGAGCACTGCTCTCATCTTCGTTGACTTATCCGGTCTATATTCAGGTTTGTCTTCCTTTTCGGGTTCGAACTCCAAGACATCACTGTCATTTTTCTTTGAAGGATCCAAAACGCTCTCGGGAAGATATCTGTTAAACATGTCATCGAGCTCATCTATCTCGATAGGCTTTGAAAGATAGTCATCAAATCCTGCGGCAAGGTATTTCTCCCTTGCGCCGACAATGGCATTTGCTGTTAATGCTATCATGGTAGTGCCTTCGGGAATGAGATCATCCTCCTTAAGCTTGAGAAGAGTCTCTACTCCGTCCATCTTTGGCATCATTATATCCATGAATACGATATGATATTTCTTATTCTTCATGAACTCTATTGCTTCAGAACCTGAGAATGCCATATCAGGTACTATACCGTTCTCCTTCATGAGGTTCTTTGCCACTTTAAGGTTCATGTCATTATCGTCAACAACAAGAACGGATGCACCGACTGCCTTCGGATGAACGCTGTCCTGTTCCTGTTTTCTGATATCCTTGTAGAATCTCTTGTAATCGCCTATGGGGCCAAAATCCACTACCGGCTGCTTTATGACAAACGAAAATTCACTGCCGACACCGTAAAGGCTGTTCACCTCAAGCTTGCTGCCCATGAGTTTTAGCATCATCGTGACTATGGCTATGCCAAGACCGGTACCCTCGATATGGCGGTTCTTCTCCTCGTCGAGACGCTCAAAAGTCTCAAAGAGCTTGTCCATATCTTCCTTCTTGATGCCTATGCCCGTATCACTGACCTTTATCAGCATGTCAACACTGTCACCGTCTCTTGAAACCTCGCTGAAAGAGAGCATGACTCTGCCCTTTTCGGTATATTTAACCGCATTTGACAGAAGATTCATGATTATCTGCGAGATACGCGCATCATCTCCAAAGAGGGTTGAGGGCAGATTGCTGTCAACATTTACCTCAAATGTAAGGCCCTTTTTCTGAGCCTTTGGATTTGTGAAATTGATAAGGACATTTACAAGTGATCCAAGCTCGTAATTAACAGGCAGAAGATCCATCCTGCCTTCCTCAAGCTTGGTAAAGTCAAGGATGCTGTTAATTATGGAGAGCAGATTCTTTCCCGCAAGCTTTATGTCCGTAGCATATCCCAAAATGTTGTCATCCTCGGATTCTCTTAAGATCATCTCGTTCATTCCCAAAACTACGTTTACGGGAGTTCTGATCTCATGGCTCATCTCAGCCAAGAACTTGCTCTTTGCCTGTTTTGAAGCCACGGCCTCCTGCGCTATGTTCTTAAGATTTGCATTGCTGACATCACCGTTTATCTCTCGTACGCTGACAATAGAATTTACAGTATATACGATAAGACCCAGAAATACGCATGTAACGGTGTTTGCAAGGTCGTTTAAGAATATATCATGGGGTTTGAATATGTTAGATGAGATAAGAAATCCTATTTCCGAAAGTATCACAAAAAGATACATTCTCCATGCAACGTCTATGACAGCGATCGGCAACAGTACAAGGAATACGACTATACTCGTCGCAGAATCAGTCCTGTTAGACGGCATACATGAAAGCGCCGATCCGTAAATAAATACACACGCCATCAAAGAATAGCAGAGAAACAGCACAGATGACGATTCCTTGTTTTTCCAGAAACGCTGCAAGATCCAGATGACACTGCTGGCAATACCTATGCAGCAAAATAAAAATCCGCTTCCCAGCGGCAGAAAAGCATTCAAAAGTGCATACGAAAGTCCAAGTACACCTATGATAAGTGAAGCTATATTCAACAGCTCAATGTTTCTGCCCATGATAAGCGGACGCAGTTTCAGATATTGCTCTCTTTCGAGACCGCAATAACATAACATATTTTTAACTCCACCCTTTTGCTCCCTTGTACTCACTCTTTACTCTCCATATAATCCGTATATCTGCGGATGATCTCTTCCTTGTTTGCACGGCTCATCGTAAATACCGTTCCGTTATACATGTGGATCTCGTCGCCAACGATCGTTTCTATTCGATCCATCCTTATCATAAGTCCGCGCTTTACAGTAACAAAGCCTTCCTTAAATCTCTCGGCCACCTCGGAAAATCCTTTTCTGATCTGTTCCTCGTTACCGTCAGCGGATATCATTCTTGTGTAGTGACCGTCACTCTCGATCTGAACTACATCATCCGGCCTGAAAAGTCTCAGTTCTCCTCCCGTATTGAGTAAGACCGGTGTTTTTGCCGCATCGTTTCTTGATACGCTCACTCTTGCAAAGGCCTTTACGATATCTATCTCCTCATACGGCTTTACCAGATAGTCTATCGCCTGAACTCTGAATGCCTCGATCGCATGATCCTTGCTGGAAGTTGAAAATATGATGTCGGTCGAAGGCGATCTCTCCTTGATACTGTCGGCAACATCTATTCCGTTCTCTCCAGGCATATATATATCAAGAAAGATAACATCAAACTGTTCCCTTTCCTCTCTCTTTGCCATCTCATTAAGAAGATCATGCCCGGATGGATAATAGGTTATATCAATATCCTTTCCTAGGTCTAAAAGCGCCCATTCTATGCGCTTCGCATCAAGCTTGTTGTCGTCACATATGGCTATTCGCATGTTTTCTCCTTATACTATACAAATCAACCCCTGATATGCGAATTGTACCACAAAAAACAGTATCCCTGCAAATAATGCAGGGATACCATTTCTCAATCCTTCAATAATTTATACTTCAGTTATTCATCCTGATTACTTTTTATACTTCTTCGCTTCCTCGTTTGCCGCAACTTTCTTTCTATGTTTGCCATACCCGTATGCACCTGCACCTGCAGCCGCAGCTGCTCCTAAAAGCCACAACCAGTTCATATTAGTACCTTCCTCGAAAGGTGTTGCCGCAAGTGGCGTCTCAGGATTACTCACCTTTACAATAGTTTTTTCTGTAGACTCCTTACTGTCAGATGACGCAGGTGCCGCCTCTTTTGGAGTTGCAATGTTATCTATCTGGACAACCTGGTCGTTTCCAGCCGCATTATTATCAGCATCATTTACTCTAACGCCTGCAACGCCCGCTGTTCTTGTACCAAGTACTGTGCCTGTTGTTATACTTACAGCATTATCAAATGTTCCAAGCTGTAATGTTGTAGTTCCACCAGCTGCTACAGTATCTCCTCCATCAGAGGTATCATCGTCATCATCATCTTCGTCTTCAAATGTTCTCGAACGATCAATTGTATTGATAAGTCTTTCTGCCTCTTTTAACTGCTCTTCAAGTTGTCCAACTTTTTCTTCAGCATTGCCATATCTTTCTTGCGCTTCTTCGAGCTTCCTAACTGCTGCATCTAACTTTTCTCTGCTTATGTTTACTTTCTTAAGCTTTTCAACTTCATCATAAAGCTTCTGAACTTCTGCAGCAGCTTTATCAGCTGCTTCTTTTGCATCACTAAGTTCCTTCTGATACTCTGCAAATTTACTAGGATCCTTTAGTGTTTCAATAACAGCAACGAGTTCCTGATAATTATCGAAACTGTATACACTGTCATCCTTCTTTGATATCAACGTGCCATCTTCGTTCTGGCTAATGTCCGCCAGATAGATCATGCCCTTTTTGAGATCAAGCGTATCATTGCAATTCCCGTCTGATTTCTTGAAAATGTAGTTGTAGTACTCGGTATGATCTACGCCGTTCTTGTCTTTATATGTTACTCTTAAGCGATTTGTTCTTCCGAAATTTTCACCACTATCCAGCGTATAAATCTTCTTTGTATTAGCAATCTGAACTGTCTCACCATTGTAGTCTGTTCTAGTTTTATCCTCTGCATTATTCTGGTCCTGATTCTTATTATCTCTAAATATCATTCCCTCTCTAGCAGTCTTCTCTTTTGGTTTTTCATTTGATGCGTAAAGATCTTTTGTTCCAATCTTTATTGTTTCAGGGTCGATATTTTCATCATTAGATAATTTATAGGCAATAAGCTGTTCCATCAGATATCTTCCAAGTTCCATAACCTGCTTATTCTGCTTTGCAGCTTTTTCGTTAACTTTATCGTCACTTATTTGTTCTGCACATTTTTCAATGTTGAGGGTTCCATCAGCATTGTAAACCGCTTTGCTACCTAATGCATCTCTGTAGTACTGAACCTGCATCGCATAATACTGTTTTTGTATAGCTTCCAAATTCGCTATGCTGGCTTCCTTATTTGCGCCAAGTTTTTCTAATCTGCCAGCAAGGCTATCGACTCTTGCCTGTGCTGCCTTCATATGCTCATTGGCTGCAGTAGCATTGCCTTCTGCATTCTCAAGATTTGCTTTTGCTGTCTCTAAGTCTTTTTGTGCACTATCATATATTTCTTTTACAGTATTGTATTCATTAGTAGCAGCTACCACATCATTACCTGCATCTGTAAGTGCTTTCTGAGCATCTTTAACGTCTTTTTCGATATTGTTAAGGTTGTTCTGAGCTGCATTAGTAGCATTTCCGGCTTCAGAACTAGATGTGCTAGTATTCGCAATATTAACATTAGATTTTAGATTTTCAAGATTTCCAGAAACCTTTTTTTCATTTTCATCAATGGTATTCAAATCGCCAACGAACGCATCAACTTTTTCTGATAATCCCTTATCCGCTGTATCCAAGTTATTCTTTATAGTTGAAAGCTCGTCATTAAAATCACTTACATCCTGATTGATTATTCCTATCCTGTCATTTTCTTCTTGGTCCCATAAAACCATAGCAAGATCTTCTGCCACCTGGTCATCATCAATCGAATAAGTTTCATTCATAGTTTCGAAAACAACAACCTCAATTTCACTCTGACCCTCATTGTCCTCATCTCTAGATGTCATTTCATCAATCACACCACAAGCTTCAATGCCATCTTCAATGGTAACAGTTTCTTCTGTAGACTGTCCTTCTTCGTCAGCTGCAAATGCTCCAATCGGTACTGATGTAATTGCCATCATAGCCGACATTGCAATAGCAACTCCTCTTAAAACTTTGTTATTCACGATCTGTTTTTTCATTGTTTCCCTCCTGGTAAATGAAAGTTCCCTAATTCTTTCAATAGCCATTCATCTTACAATTATGTATGATTTTTTCTATGGTTTCATGCTATCACAAAAGTTTGATAAAAATAGTTTTCTTGCACGAAATGCAGAAATTCGAGCACGAAATGCAAGCGGCATAAAATTTTCATTCATTTTTAGCTGCTTTTTTGTGCAATTGTCACAATGCGTTGTGGGTTTTGCGATAACCTTTGTTTATCACTTGGTTTCTGAATAAAAACGCAAAAAGGTCCCTGCAATCCTGCAGGGACCTTTGTTTAAAAACTCATCACTTTATTATATTCTTTTCAGATTACATAGAAGCCTTATTTTCTTCTTGTTTCTTTTTGTATTCATCATACAGCTTCTTGCCTGTTGCACCGAGTAAGAAGATTATAAGCAACCACCACCAGTTCATCTTAACTTCGTCATCCATGTTAGGTATGTCTGCAAGTGGTATTTCACTATTTTTAATCCTCTGCAACTCCTGTCCAACATTTTTCTTATTGTCAGTTTTTCCAACAGGTGCTACAGCTGCTCTTGCAACCTGGTCATCAGCTATCTGAACGGTTCCATGATCTGCATCACCAGCGTTATCCTGAGCAACTCTGACTCCCAAAACACCCTTATTATTTGTTAGTGTGTTAATAGTTCCTAATCCTTCTGTACCTGCTGGAGCCTGCATATTTGAAAATGTAATTGTACCAGGTATTACTGTTCCCCCATCGAAAGAAGCATCATCATCAGAATCGTCACCTTCATCCGAATCGTCTGTATCATTCTGAGGATTCTGTGTTACCACAGCAGGGAATCTTGAAAGATCTATTTCATCAAGTATGCCTTCAAGCTCACTAGCCATATTTTCAAGAACCTCTTTGGCCTCTTCCGCTTGTGAATATCTTTCCTTGGCTTCCTCAAGTCTTCCTTCAAGTTCTTGCAATTTAGAAGTATCAACGCTTACCTTTTGAAGTCGTTCAACTTCTTCTGTAAGTTTTTGAACTTCTGCAGCTGCGGAATCTACAGCTTTCTTAGCGTTTTCAAGATCATTCTTGTATTCATTATACTTATCAATATTGTTCAAAACCTCAACAATCTTTGTAAGTTCCTGATAGTCATCAAAGTTGTATATGCTATCATCTCTTTTTGTCTTCCACGTATTGCCTTCCTTGTAGACTTCTGCCAGATAGATAGGTCCTGTTTCAAAATCGCTTACATCATCAAATTCAGGATTCTTAAATATATAGTTGTAATACTCTGTATACTCATTTCCGGAATTATCCTTATAAGTAACTACGACTCTATTGGCTCTTCCTGCTTTAATGGAAGTTTTATCTTTAACCATTCCGTATTGATAATAATTACTACTAGGATTTACCTTGTTTCCATTTATATCTTTGATATTTGTTTCGTTAACGACTACCTTATCCTTGGGATTACCAGCTTCAGTTTTTTCACTAGATTTATATACCACCCCTTCGCGAGCATAACCATTAGTACCAGTCATTCCAAATTCGAAAGTATCCCAATCGATATCTTCATTCATTTCAGACTTATATATGACCAGTTTTTTCAATAGGTCTCTTCCAAGATTAAAAGTCGGGTCACCCGGGCCTTCCGCCATACTTTTAATCTTTTCATCAGAAATTGCCTCCGCACATCCTTGAACATCCAGTGTTCCGTCAGCATTATATAATGCACCATTTCCCAATGCTTTACTGTTTCTGTAATAGTTTATTAGCAGAGCATAATACTGATCTTCGATAGCTTTTAACTTGTTATAATTTTCTGCTTTATTTTCATTCAGTTTTTCTAACCTGCTGTCAAGGAGATCTAATTGTGCTTGAGCTGCTTTCATGCGTTCATTGGCAGCTGTAGTGTTGGTTTTAGCATTTTCAAGATCACTTTTTGCTTTATCCAATTCCGCTTGTGCTTGATCGTAAAGTCCCTTTGCTGCATCATACTCTGTTTCAGCTTTTGTTACTTCTTTGCCTGCTTCATCATAAGCCTGCAAAGCTGTCGCTATACCTTTATTAATGTTATCAAGATTCTTCTTTGCTTCATCAGCAGCCTTATATGCTTCATCCCTATTATCGGAATTATTAGCTGTATCAATATTGTCAATAAGGCTGGTCATATTATCATTTGCCTGCTTATTGGCCTCATCAAAAGAATCCATATTGCTCTCAAGGTCGCTCACTGTTTCATTAAGTGAACCCGTTGCCTCTGCAGCTTCTTTTTCTTTTGATTCAACTATAACAAGTATCTCTTTAACATTATCAATCGATTCATCAGTATTCTCAATATTTGAATCTTCTATGATAGCATTTAGAGTATCTGATAACTGCTGATTTTCGAGTTTTTCTGTTGCAGAAATCGCCTCATTAATGTCACTCTCTATAGGACTTGCTGACTCACCGCTTTCTTTTGAAGTCACCTCATCAATTGAATCACATATCTCGCCGGCTTCTGAAACCGTTAGATTCTCTTCTGTACTCTCTCCTGCTGCATACGATCTAACCGGTACAGATGTTATTGCCATCAATGCCGACATTGCGATGGCAATTCCTCTTAATACTCTGTTACTCACGATCTGTTTTTTCATTGTTTTCCTCCTAGCAAATGAAAGCTCCCTAATTCTTTCAATAACTATTCATACCCAATAATATATCGGATTATCTCCGATAAATTATTAGCATAGGAAGTGTAACAAATCTAAAAAAAGTGCACGAAATTTAGAAATTCGCGCACTTAATACATTTATAACCTATTTTTACTTGTTTTTACTGGTTTTAACCATGGATAATGAGCTACAGATTTTTCATCTGTTCCTGGATCTCATTGTCTTTTTTTCGCTCCTCATACATAGATACCGCAGTAGCTGTAACGATCGCCACCAAGATGAACCACCACGATGCATTTGAGTTCTTTTCCATCGGTTCCGGTGCCAGAGGTACCTCGTCATCCTCGATCGTGACTACTTTAGCATTGTCTGACTCACTATCTGAACTCTGAGTTGTCTCAGTCTGAGCAGCGTATGTAGCTGTAGGAAACGAAACGGTTAAAAGCATAGATGCCATGAATATGGCAATCGCTTTGAGTATTCTGTTTTTATGTGTTATCTTTCTGATCATACTGTTCGCCGTTTTAATTTTCGGCTCTTTTAAGGGGGTTGTGAGATCCCTGCAATATTGCAGGGACCTCTTTGTATAGTATCAGATCGTGTAAAGCATTTTAATTATTGATCTTAGCATTTTGAGCCTTCATTTTTCTCTTATGATTCTCATAAGCAGCTACAAATGTTGCAACAATCAATACTACCAACAATATCCACAACCAGCTAAGGTTTGCTCCGTCTTCAACTACAGAAGCCATTAATGGAGTCTTGTTTTCTGCAATTTTGGTCACTTCAGTGCTCTTAGTCTCTTCTTCAATATTTGGCACATCGGTTTTAGCAACATCATTTTCTGCTATCTGTGTTGATGTCTGATCTGCTTCCTGACCATTGTTTGCTGCTGTATTATTTGTTGTAGCATTAGTATTTCTTCTGGTATTTGTTGTATTTGTGTTTACCTGAACCGTCTGATTGCCTGCTGCAATGTTATTGTTTGCTACAGTTGCTGTGGTACTGTCTGATGAAGATGTATCATCGTCACCGCTGTTATCATCGGATGAATCATCGTCACCTGTTGAATTTGTAAATCTTGAAAGATCTATCGACTCAACAGCTTTTCTTGCATCCTCAACTTTCTTTTCAAGGTCTGCTTTCTTCTTCTGAGCATCCGCAAGTGCTTTCTGTTCCTTATCAAGTTCTGTTCTTAATATGCTAAGAGCGCTTGTGCTTCCAACCTTAATGTTCTCAAGATCATCAACTCGTTTCTTAAGTTCCTTTATTCTGTCTACTAAGGCATCAACATCGGCTTTAGCTGTTGCATACTTCTCTTTTGCTTCCGTCAGATTGTTTAATTTGTCCTGATAGAGCTTAATAATTTCGCTCGACTGATATATTTGTCTTTCAGTATTATTGAGATCATTAGCTGCTGATATAGCTGCTTCGTCAGTTTCCCACACAAGCTTTTGAGTCCAGTATGAATCATTACCAGCTACTGCAGGTGTTCCTTTAGTAAAGGTATCATATACATCTGCCTGATAGTAAGTTTTTGACGTTCTCTCCGAAGTCTTAATCTTATTTGGAATTGCACCATTTTTTAAACCATTTTTATGAACATAGCTATAATTTATCTTAACTTTTCCATTATTCAACTCTTCAACGGTATAGTTAATCAGTACATGACCCTTATTCTCAACTTCATTTTTCATTTTTGTTAACGCAGCATCTAACGTATCGCAAGCTCCAGTCTGGCCATTATCTTTATACCACTTCTTGTCACTTACTGTTAATGAATACTTATCATATTTTTTCGTTACAGTCTCAACAATTGCTTTTGTTGACTTATCGTAAGTGTATTTAACCTGACTATTTTCACCCGCTTGTTCTCTATAAAATGTGAGAGTTTTGCCTGACCAAGTAGGAGCCGTCGAAGTTGCAGAAGTAGTCTTGACAACTTTACTATTCTCTGTGTCAATCGCGTAAAAACCCTTAGACTGATCATTGGAATTTATTAAAACTGTATGAGTTGTATCAGTGTTTGTGAAGGCTTTTCCTTCTTTTGTTTTCCATGTATCGTCTGTTGCCTTAACATATTCCTGAGCCTTAACTTCTTCCTTGTCATTTTCAATAGAATAGGTTCTTTCATATATATAAATGGAACCGTCAGAATTTGTCTTGTAATTGAAATATCTGCAAACTTCCTTACCGTCTACTGTATACTTAACTTTAATACGGTTATCCTGATTGTCGTTGGAACGAATCCATCCACTATCATCCGGAATCACCTCTTCTTTCTCTTTGTTTCCATATCCAGGATTATAATCTACCCAAAGCTCACCATTTTCGTTTGTGTATTCTTCACCTCTTGTATATCCAGTAATATATTGGATTGAAAATGCTGTATCACCAAGCGTAGCATTATACTCTTTATAAATATGATTTTTAAGAATCAAATTACAAAGTTTTCTTGTTGCAGACCAATATCTTACTCCGTCATATTCTGCATTTTCCAGATTTTTCGTTCCATCTGGATTATTGGGCGCAACATCGATAATCTTCTGAACTATTGCATACTGCTTTAAGATCTCATATTCACTAGCCTTCATGAAATCATTTAAAGCATCTTCTGCATCCTTTGACAACTGACCTGCTTTAACCTGTGCATCAAGTACAGCCTTCAAAGCATCTTCAACGTCACCCGTATATACAGGGTCGCCATTCTCGTCCTTGCTTTCTTCTAAAGCCTTTACAAGGTTAGCCTGTGCCTCATCTGCCAAGGCCTGAGCTTCCTGACTCTTGTTATATGCATCTGTATAAGCATTTTCAGCCTTGGTAGCTTTTTTAGATGCAGTTTCAAGCTCAGCTGATGCTTCCGTTAATCCTGTCTGCGCATCGCTTAGTGCCTTTTGAGCATTGGATTTTGCTGTATTTGCAGCATTTTCATTGTTTGTTGTATTAGCTGTATTAGCCTGATCGATCGCTTCGTCTGCTGACGAAGTAGCTGCCTGTTCTTTTGCAGCGAATACTACAAGTTGAACTTCTTTCTTCTGTATAAAATTGCCGTTTTCGTCTGTCTTAACATTTCCGTTTTCATCAGTCTCATACACAGGCTGACCATTTTCATCAACAACAGGGATCTCAGTATAAGCAGCGATATCTTCTATTGCTTCCTTATACGATAAAGCTTCCTTATCTGCTGTGTTAGCAGCTTTCATCTTTTCCTTTGCTGTTTCAAGATCATTTTCAGTAGCTTTTACTTCATCTCCTACAGTCTTAAGGTCATCTTTTAATTCCTTTGTAGGATCAGTCGAATTAGCATTCCCCGTGACTGCATTGGTCGCTTTCTGTGCTGCATCAACAGCTTCAATAGTATTTGCAACTTCCTGCGACACGCCCGGCTTTTCATTATCGATTTTATTGATTTCTTCAATAACACTAGTAACAGCTGTAACTTCCTTGATTTCTTCATCAGCTGCTAATGCCGCAACCGGTACCGATGTTGTTGCTATCATAGCCGACATTGCAATAGCTATAACTCTCAGTACTTTGTTATTTACGGTACTCTTTTTCATTAATTACCTCCTGTAATTTTTTATCTGATACCATTTCCCGTCTGGTTCGTTTTCGTCTGTCTGCTGTGATGAGTCTTTTCAAAACAAAAAGCCTCATCATCAACAGATGACAGGGCTCAGATGTTGCGGGCGTTCCCTTTTTAGTTATTCTTCTTGCATTTTTCCAAACGGTGTTTTTGACTACGCTGTTAATTTATCACAAAAATCAAATTCAAAACGAAAAATTGCACGAAATGCAGAAATTCGAGCACGAAATGCAGATGGTATAAAAAAAAGTCCCAAAATCCAGGACTTTTTTGTGCAACATTACCAAGCGCAATTTTTTCTGTGATAAGATGAACTTATCGCTTAGCGGAAATAAAATCATAATTTCTTCATTTGATCATCGATCTCAAGATCTTTCTTACGCTCCTCATACATAGATACTGCAGTAGCAGTAACTATCGCTATCAGGATAAACCACCATGATGCATTTGAGTTCTTTTCAATCGGTTCCGGTGCCAGAGGTACCTCGTCATCTTCGATCGTGACTACTTTAGCATTGTCTGACTCGCTATCTGAACCCTGAGTTGTCTCAGTCTGAGCAGCGTATGTAGCTGCAGGAAACGAAACGGTTAAAAGCATTGCTGCCATGAATATGGCAATAGCTTTCAGTATTCTGTTTTTATGTGTTATCTTTCTGAACATACCATTCGCCGTTTTCATTTTCTGCCCTTAAAGGGGGTTGTGAGATCCCTGCAATATTGCAGGGACCTCTTTGTATAGTATCAGATCGTGTAAAGCATATTTGTTATAAACTAGTCTTTGTTAATTCTGTTTTTGTTGGCATTAGTTCTTCTCTTAGCCTCTAGTCCAGTAAAAGCTGCTGCTAAGAGAGCTGCTAAAGCTCCGAGCCATGCAAAGTTAACGCCATTCTCTTCATCTACAGGTGCTGATGCTGCAAGAGCTACATCATTTTCACCGAGCTGTACTGTCGGCTGACTAGCTGTCTTCTGGTCCTCATTAGATGTTGCTTCATTATTTGAAGCAGCATTCTGAACCTGATCATCTGATTTAGGCTCTGCTGTATTAGTTTCAGTTACTGTATTAGCAACACCGAGGTTTGCATTTCTTGCTGCTCTTGATGTTCTTACACCTGTCACTCCTGTTGCTACTGCTGCAGGTATGATCGGATTTCCAGCTGCTACAATTGAACCTGCTGAATAAGTCTCATCATCTGAAGATCCTTCATCGGAAGTATCTGTATCGTCACCTTGTTCTGCTTCACGGCGTCTTCTTTCTTCTTCAGTTATCTGAGCTTTCTTACGTGTTCCATCTTCTTCTACAGCTTTGATCAGTTCATCGATCGAGCCTAAATCTTTCTTTGCTTTTTCAAGAGCTTTTTCCTTTGCAAGCTTAAGTTCGTTAAGACTATTGAGTGTGTTCTGAGCTGCTATCAGAGCTGTATAATTTCCATTATCAATAGTAGGAAGTTTAATTGCATTAGCTCTTTCCTCAAGCTCTTTAATCTGATTCCTTAACGCTTTTATGTTTTTATCCAAAACATCCTTGTCACCAATCAGTTCCTTATAAGCTTCTTCTTTATTATGTTTGATATCCTGTTGAAGCTTTAACTCGTTAGCTGCATCAGTTGCTGCTTTGTCAAGTGCATCTTTATTCTTTGCTGCTTCCTCTCCTGCTTTTACCTTTGCCTGGTTGTTTGAAGCTGCCTTCTGTGCGTCTTCTGCTTTCTTGTTCAGATCTGCCTGCTTCTTTGCTGCTTCCTCTCCTGCTTTTGCCTTTTCCTGATTGTCCGAAGCTGCCTTCTGTGCGTCTTCTGCTTTCTTGTTCAGATCTGCCTGTTTCTTTGCTGCTTCCTCTCCTGCTTTTACCTTTGCCTGGTTGTCTGAAGCTTCCTTCTGTGCGTCTTCTGCTTTCTTGTTCAGATCTGCCTGCTTCTTTGCCGCTTCCTCTCCTGCTTTTACCTTTGCCTGGTTGTCTGAAGCTTCCTTCTGTGCGTCTTCTGCTTTCTTGTTCAGATCTGCCTGTTTCTTTGCCGCTTCCTCTCCTGCTTTTACCTTTGCCTGGTTGTCTGAAGCTGCCTTCTGTGCTGCTTCATATAATCCCAACTTTGTTGCTACATCAGCATTAACGGCTGCTTCAGTTTTCTGCTTTAATTCTGCAATCGCATTATAATAACTATTTGTTTGAGCGCTTTTTTCTTTAACTATAGCGTTATATCCATTATTGCCCTCTACTCTTAAAAGAACACTAGAATTGTTTCTAACATCACTTACACTCTTTGTAACATAAAACTTATCAGCGTTTGCATAATCCCTTCCTAGATCGTGATCATATCTTACGTAGAATTCATCATTTACAGTTTTTCCATCAGTGCCTACATAAGAAACTTTAATATGTTTGTAATAATAAAACCAACTATCTTCGAACTTGCTTTCACTGATTCTAATATCCTTTGCACCTTTTACAGAAGTAAGATACTCAGAAACCATATTGTTGCAAAGATTTGTAATCAACTCGTTTCTATTACCGTTATTCCAATTATCACGTACATTCTGCCACTCTTTTGTTTGAGCCTCAGCCGCTTGCTTGTTAATAGAAGCCTCTTGTAACTTTTCTCCAACTGTCTTATCGATATCACTTATATCCGTGTCTTTATCGATACCAAGTATCTTATTAGCATCATCTACTGCATCTTGTACAGACTTATTAGCACTTTCATACGCAGCTTTTTTACTTGCTTCATCTTTGTCAAGGTCACTCTGCTTATTCGCTGCTTCCTCTCCTGCTTTTACCTTTGCCTGGTTGTCTGAAGCTTCCTTCTGTGCTGCTTCCGCTGCTTCATTAAAGGCTTGCTGTGTCGAAGCTGCTGCTAAACCTGCATTCACCTTTGCCTGGTTGTCTGAAGCTTCCTTCTGTGCGTCTTCTGCTTTCTTGTTCAGATCCGCCTGCTTCTTTGCTGCTTCCTCTCCTGCTTTTACCTTTTCCTGGTTGTCTGAAGCTTCCTTCTGTGCGTCTTCTGCTTTCTTGTTCAGATCTGCCTGCTTCTTTGCTGCTTCCTCTCCTGCTTTTACCTTTTCCTGGTTGTCTGAAGCTTCCTTCTGTGCATCTTCTGCTTTCTTGTTCAGATCTGCCTGCTTCTTTGCCGCTTCCTCTCCTGCTTTTACCTTTTCCTGGTTGTCTGAAGCTTCCTTCTGTGCGTCTTCTGCTTTCTTGTTCAGATCTGCCTGTTTCTTTGCTGCTTCCTCTCCTGCTTTTACCTTTTCCTGGTTGTCTGAAGCTTCCTTCTGTGCGTCTTCTGCTTTCTTGTTCAGATCTGTCTGTTTCTTTGCCGCTTCTGTTCCTGCCTTTATCGTATCGTCATTCTTTTTTTTCAGTTTGTCCGCTGTCTGTTTTGCCGCTTCAGCAGCATCAACTTTTGTCTTTCCAGCCTCTTCAACAGCCTTTTTAGCATCATCAACCTTTTTAGCAAACTCCTTTGCTTTGTCTTCTGCTACTTGGAGATCCTTTCTAGCCTGTTCGAGTTTCGCAACAGCATCTCCCTTTTTATCTTCAGCATCTTTAGTAGCTTCATCAAAAGCCTTCTGAGCTGTTTCAAGATCCTTAATTGCCTGATTTGACTGCTTTACTAATTCGTCATATTCTGCAAGCTTATTATTGTAGTTCTCCTCAGCCGCATTTTTGATGTTTTTAGCCTTTTCAACAATTTTGTCAATATCATTTGTGGTATTTGCTTTGTCGATCTCACCCTGAACATCCTTAAGATCGTTATTTGCATTATCAGTTATGCCCTGAATCTCCTTATTGAGACCATCTATTGCAGAGCTGATGTTCTCGGTCGTTGTGCCTATACCTTCAATAGTTTTTTCATTAGTAGATGCTGTTATTAAATCTGTATCAACCTTATCAAGGTTACCCTTTGCAGATTCTACATCAGAGTCAACAGAAGTATTGCCATTATTTACTGCAGCATCAATTTCCTTAGCATCATCTTTTATTTTAGGAATATTATCTGACTCAACCTTAGAATAAGGAACTTCTTTGCCGTTCTCTAAAACTGTTACAGGTGCTGCAGACTGCTCAATCTTGTCAGCATCACTTTTTAATTCTGCAGAAGCTTCTGTTACAGTCTTAGCTTCTTCCTGCTGCTCAATCTCATTCTGTATATGCTCTGGACCTGGAACATGAGGAGCCGGAGGTGCCGGAGGTGCCGGAGGAGCCGGAGGCATCGGTAATCCTGCAGCATACGTAGGTATCTGTGCAGAAGTAGCAGTGATCATTGTTGTCATAGCCAGTGCCATTGCTTTTGATACAATCTGGTTCTTTGTGTTCTTTCTCATTTTTCTTTTTCTCCCTTGAAATAAATCTGATACCGTTTCCGTCCGGTCCTTGTTCGTCTGTCTGTTGTGATGAGTCTTTCAAAAAATAAAAGCCTCATCATCAACAGATGACAGGGCTCAGATGGTGCGGGCGTTCCCTTTTGTTATTCTTCTTGCATTTTCCCAAACGGTTTTTAACTACAGTTGATAAGTTATCACAGAACACTGTTTCAAAACGTAATATTGCACGAAATGCAGAAATTCGAGCACGAAATGCAGACGGCATAAAAAAAATCCTATGGTTTTGAATTTTATTTGTGAAAATTTACCAAATGGTTGCGGCTTTCGTGATAACCATTAGTTATCGCACAGTTTTTATTTGTCATGATCTTGGCCTCTCAAAGTCCCTGACAAGGAATTTCAAAGTATATAAATGTAAAAAACATGCATATTCCTCATATTTTAATAAAGAAATCATGTGACTATAATTGCGTTATGGCTAATATAAATATAAAATCACAGACACTAAACATGACCGAGGGTAATCCCACGGCTCTCATCATACGTTTTGCCATCCCGATGCTTATCGGCAACATCTTCCAGCAGCTCTATAACCTGGTGGATTCTGTCATAGTCGGCAGATATGTCGGAAGCAGCGCCCTTGCGAGCGTCGGTGCAACAGGCTCCGTTACCTTCCTGTTCTTTGCTCTTTGCAACGGAGTCGGCAGCGGCGGCGGCATAGTAACGTCACAGTATTTCGGCAAAGGTGATGAAAAGAGTGTGCGTGATTGTATATCAAATACAGCCTATATAATGTTTGGCATGTCGTTTGTGATCGGCATACTTGCATTTGTCTTCTCAGGATCAGTGCTTGCAGCTATGGATACTCCGGCAGATATACTAGCCGATGCGACAGCATATCTTAAGCTGCAATGCATAGGTCTGATCTTTGTGGCACTTTATAACTATGCTTCTTCTATGTTAAGAGCGCTCGGAGATTCAAAGACGCCTCTTTACTTTCTCGTATTCTCCTGCATATTAAATACAGGACTTGATCTTTTGTTTGTAATAAACTTTGGGATGGGAGTGACAGGAGCTGCCATAGCTACAGTGGTCTCACAGCTAGTATCGGGAGCTGCATGTCTTACATTTGCAATAAGAAAGAATGAATACTTCACATTGACAAAGGAAAACCTTAAACCAAACAGCCATATCATATATCAGTCTGTAAGGATAGGTGTTCCGCTCTCAATGCAGTTTTCCTTGATAGCGATAAGCTGCATGGTACTCCAGAGCGTTGTTAACGGCTTCGGTCCCATAGCAGTCGCTGCATTTACGGCAACAAGCCGAATTGAGCAGCTTATACACCAGCCCTATCAGACACTCGGTGCTTCTCTTTCAACCTACTGCGGTCAGAACTACGGTGCAAGAAAGCATGACAGGGTCATAGAGGGATTTAAAAAGAGCATGGTGATGATGTTTGTCTTTTCTATACTGATGCTTCCTGTTATGCAGTTATTCGGTGAATCTATCGTTCGTATATTTGTTGAAGACGGTGCTGTTATAGCAATGGGAGCAAGAGCTCTTAGGATAACAAGTTTCTTCTATGTATGTCTTGGCACCATATATACCGTAAGAGGAGTATTAAACGGAGTCGGAGATGCTATATTCTCATTTGTAAACGGAGTTGTTGAAGTTGTATGCAGGCTGATCTTTCCTGCCCTCATGACAGCCTCGGCATTCATAGGATTATGGGGGATATGGTATTCGGTCGGTGTCACATGGTTCTTAAGCGGCCTGACAGCATATATGAGATATGCAAGCTATAAAAAGAAGCATCTTATAACAGAACCAGAACATAATAATGAAATAACAGGCAGCGATCACTGCCTGCAGGTATATTGAATATGTAAATAGAATAGAAAGCAAATACCCTCTCTACCGGATGAACCGACCCCCAAAAGTTAGACCTAAACATCTAACTTTTGGAGGTCGTTTTTTATGGGAAGACAAAAATATAGTTTTGAATTCAAAAAACAAGTTGTTAGTGATTATCTTAACGGCGAAGGAGGATATAGATATCTTG
>JAEEGJ010008064.1_pt1 | contig 29381 bp, 15 predicted proteins | sample 8958761 | NCBI WGS metagenome assembly JAEEGJ01 (sample SAMN16246546, study PRJNA631951) | gut metagenome | biome: gut microbiome; feature: rumen; material: RS-attached | host: Bos | place: Iran: Karaj | collected 2018-10
CCTTGTCATCCTGAAGAATCTCAAGTTTACCTGCTGAAGGAGCAACAACCTTAACAGTTACCTTCTTGGGAGCCTTGGCAAAGTTTACGGTATTATACTGAGCCCATGCACCCTTCTCAAAGAAAACAGTCTTCCAACCGGCAAAATAGTTGCTCGGCTCCAGGTAAGCGATAGAGTCACCACTTGCGCTAAGTGCAGTATAACGGTCCAACTGAATCTGAGTGTTTGACTGTGTTACACCGATACCGCGCAGAGTAGGCTTAACCATCTTGATCTCACCCTTCTCATCATCAAAGAAGATACTGTCGGCGCAAACCGAACGGTTCTTGTCAAATTCTGGTGAGAACTCGTTGTGATGATAGAACAGATAGGTCTGGCCCTTGAACTCAATGATTGAGTGGTGGTTGGTCCAGCACTTGTTGGCATGCTCCTCAAAGAACACACCCTTGAACTCATAGGGGCCGAAGATATTGTCGGCAACGCAGTATGCCAGAACTTCCTCAACGTCACGGGCCCAGGGGAATGTCATATAGTACTTGCCTCCGTGCTTATAAAGATAGGGGCCCTCAACGAGACCCTTGGTGGGAACACCTTCCACACGATGACGGTCAGCAGGATCTGTTGATACAGACTTCCAGTCCGGAGCCAGCTTGGTAATGGTAATACCGGGCATTACCAGATAACCGGTACCGTCATCATCAATAAAGATACAGGGGTCAATACCGCTTACGCCCTCAATAGGAGTTGCCTCAGGAGTATACGGACCCTCGGGATAATCGGCTGTGCAGATACCTACACGGTTACCTCCAAAACTACGGCGTCCGTTAGCGCTTGGCATGGGTTTTGAACCTGCCGGGAAGAAGAAATAGTACTTGCCGTTGGTTGGGTTCTGCTTGCAGTCAGGAGCCCACATTGAATAACCTTTCTCATTTACCCAGGGAGCACTCCACTGATCAACAATCATACCATGGTCTGTCCAGTCGGTTAGGTTATCCGATGAGAATACATGATAATCCGCCATGCAGAACCAATCCTTACGGGCATACTCTGCCGGAGCTTTGATATCATGTGAAGGGAATACATATACGCGGTCACCAACTACAAGAGCCGAAGGGTCGGCCGAGAACTGGTCACGGATAATGGGGTTCTGTGCCTGAGCGGCAATGCCGGCCAACATCAGAGCGGCCAGGAGTGAAAATCTTGCTTTCATCTGTTGATTATAAAGAGGTTAATAATATACATATTTGGTAAGCGAGTATAAAGATACCCTCTTTTGGGCAAACCGCATAACACACACACTAAAAAAGTGATAAAAAGAGAATCGGCGGGGAGCCGTATGCTCTCCGCCGATTCATTATAGGTCAGTTATTACTTAATTACTTAAGCAGAACCTTATCAAATGAAACCTTACCGTTAGCGCCAGTTGTCTTGCGGATCAGGATCTGACCAGCCTTAGCACCATCAACCTTCAAGCCACCCAGAGTGAAGAACTCAACATTGCTCTTGTTAGCCTTGTTGAAGTCAACAACTGTGATAACCTCAGCTACGTTAGCCTTAGCTTCTGCAGCAGCAGCAGCATAGTCGAATGTAGCGCTGGGCTTGAATGTCAACTTGAAGTCGCCATACTCAGCGGCACCGTTAGCGGTAGCCATTGAAGCCTCGAATTTAACGGCCTTAACATCACCAACCTCGAACTGAACTGAGGTGAATACAGTGCTGTCACCGTCGCCATCATAAGCAACCTTCTCGAACAGACCAGGTATTGAATCATTCTCCTTGAGAACTGAGTCAGGAGCAAGGAAGGCAGTAATAGTCTGAGCGGTAGCTACTACGGTATCAAATGAAACCTTCAGTTCACCGGTAGCCTTTGAAGTCTTCTGATCCTTTGAGTACTTGCTTCTGATGTCGAGACCGAGTTCATACTCACCAGCAGGCAGACCAAGGATGTTAGTGGTCAGTGAAACCTCACCACCCCAGTCCATAGCAAGAGTTGCATCGAATACTGCGTTCTGGTAGATAGAGTCATTCTTCATATCAGCGAGGAATGTCATATCGTTACCACCACCGTTACCGGACTTAACAGTCCAACCCGGTATCAGGTTATCAAACTCATGATCAGTAAGGATAATCCAGATAGGCAGACCGTCCTGATACTGGTGCTTGATGTTAACAACGTTAGCGTTACCCATCTTCTCATCGTACTTGGCACGTTCTCTCTTATCTGGCATCTGAACATCAAGAGCCTCAATTACAATAGGAGTAGCATAGAGGTAGTAGTTCTTGATGAACGGGCTCAGGTTGAGCTCACCAGCAGCAGTACCCTTCTCATAGATAGCAGCCTTGATAGCAGCCTTCAGGATCTCTGCCAGATAATCATCATCACCCTTCAGGTTGTCAAGCAGATCCTTAACAACTGCTGAGTCAGCGATAGTTGAACCGAGAGACTCGGCCAAAGCCTGAAGTTCAGTGATACGACGTGTACCAATCTTGAAGACACCAACAGCCAGCTTGTAAGCATAAGCAGCATCAGATACTGCAGCAAGAGCAGCCTGGAGGTCAGCATCAGTTGTCTGGATAGTATCGAAGCCCTCATGCTCCTCATAGACATCCTTAAGTTCACCATACTCGGTGAAGGCCTCCTTCTCCTTAGCGTCAATCAAAGCCTTGGCATCAGCCATAGCTACATTGAACTGCTTGGTATCGGCGATACGAGCGTCAAGAGCCTTGATGGCATCATCCATCTCCTTGATGAATGCAGTAAGGTCTGCATTGGTCTTTGAAGAGTAAACGTATGCATCATAAACGCCCTTGATTCTGGTCAGAGTAGCGTAGTCAATAAGATCTGCCCAGTTAGCGTTTTCTGCAACAGCACTTGTAAGCTTCTTGGCAACCTCGTCAGCCTTGGCTACAACCAGGTCAACGGTATCCATACGCAGCTTCATAACAGCAGTAGCATCAATAGTAGCCTGTGCGGCTGCCTGCCACTCAGCAGGAATAGTGCTGGTGAATGTACCACCAATCTTGTTAGCATTGATCAAAGCATTCAGAGCATTAAGAGCATCACCCTCATACTTGGCACCGGCAGCAAGAGCTACACGTGCCTGAGCAGCATCAACAGCCTCGTTCAGAGCCTTGATAGGATTGTAGCATACAGGTGAGTTATAGAGCTCAATATCGCTCAGCATAATGCCGTGATAGCTTGCACCCCATGCAGTTGCTTCACCAGTTACTTGAATCTCAATCATGTATCTTCCAGTCTTTTCGATTGAGAAACCGAACTGGAACTCAGTCATCAATGTGTCCAAATCACTGGTTGCATCGTTACGAATAGACTCATTAAAATTGCTTGTGAATGTATACTCGGCTATCTTAATTCTGTCAGCGTCTTCTATAGCACGAGGATCGGCATTGTAAGGTACTGCAAAAACCTTAAAAGGAAGACTAGCATTTACACTAGCTGCAGCAAACTTTACGATGTAAGCACCATTAGGAAGATTCATTTCAAATCCATCACCATATCCGAGATAAAGTGAAGCAGGAGATCCATTACCACGCTGAGACAGGCAGAGAGCCCTAGGATACTTGTATTCATCCTGATAGAAATACAGACGAGCTGCATCCTTCTTGCTCGTTCCATCACCTGTTTGGAACTTTTGACCGCTATAAGAAGAATAGATAGCAGCAGTACCTAAAGGCATCAACTGGGCAGCACCGGTATTGACAGTCTTGTCGTAGAACTTGGCATTCCAGATCGGTGAACCGATTGAAAGGGTAGAGAGGTCTCTGTTAATGGTACCGAAGTTGTAGTGGATAGCAATATCTTCAGCCTTACGCTGTGTATTGGGGATATAGAGGTTGTTGATCTCAACTACATAGTCACCGCTGAGAGGAGCAGTGTACTTCTGAGGACGGGTAAGAGTAAGAGTTGAGTCAGCACCATTCCATGTACGATCCCAAATCTCATCGCCTACGTAAACAACGCACTTCTCGCGCTGCTCCTCGTTAGCAGGATTATCAACGATCATCTCACGTGAGAACTTGAACTTCAACTCACGGATTGAACCGTCGAGTCCGAATGAACCGTCAGGATACTGAGCCTTCTGCATTACAGGAGGTCTGTCGTACATTGAGTAAACACCGGTGAATACAAATGGGTTAAGATGAGCCTCCTCATTGTAGAAGCCCTCAACCAGCTTACCAGCCTTAATCCATTCGATATCCTCAGCCTTGGGGAACAATGTGCCTGTATACTTCAACTGAAGTTCCTCCTCTGACGGGTTTCTGAATGAAACAAGAACCTTCTTGTACTGATCAAAGGTGTAGTGAATGAACTCACCGTCCTTCCAGTAACCATCTGTGAACAGGTACATGTAACCGTCGCCCTGATACTCAGCTGAAGCGATGTCGGTGTACTCCCATGTGCCATCTTCCTTCAGGCCCCATACATCAAAGTACTCACCCGGAATCTCAACAGCGTCAATCTTGGTGCTGGCATAAGCAGCACGGGCCAGATCCTTCAGGTTTGTCTGGTAACCGAAGTCAACGCGAAGCATGTGCTCATAGTACTCAACACCACCGATGAAAGACTTTGTCAGTGACATGTTGTCAACAAAGAACTCAGTGTAGTCAGTTGAGAATCCAAGACGTACAAAGAACTTGTCAGGCTGAACATGATAATAAAGGTCTTTACCGCTGGTATTGCCATTGTAGTCCTTTTTCCAGAACCATGCGCTGTCCTCTGCCCACCAGTAACCGTTTACGAATACGTAGTTGTTGGCTACGTTATCGTCGATGTAGTAGGTCATGAATGTGCACTTCTCCCAATCACCGTTGAATACATCCTTTGAATACTCAAAAGCATTTGTATACTTGTACTCACTAGCCTTGTTGATGTAACCCATTGAGAAGGGCTTCTCAGCATGGAAGTATCCGCGCATAACATCGGCAACCATATAGGGCTCTATGTTGCTGTGACCTGTACGGGGTTTAGCCTTTACGTAGAAAGTAAGTCTGTATGATGAATGGTCCTCAATGTCAAGGCCACGTACAAACAGGTTACGGCGATAACGGGCTGCTCTGCCGCTGCTGTAACTGTTTGAAGACAAAGACTTACCGGGAACAGCCTTAGGAGCGGTATCAGTTACGAACTTGAAATAGCTCTCACCACCACCGTCAGTCTCACCGAATGCCTTCAAAGCTTTGTTTCTTTCCTGTTTCTCAGTACCTGCATCAGTAATAATTGTACCGGCTGTTGCATCTTTCTCAGCCCAGATTTCATTCTTGTCATCGGTTACTACAACACCGTTCCTGAGATAAATCAAAGAGTCTCTGAAAAGACCTCTTTCCCAATCCTTAGGATTCTCCCAGGGTTTCAGTGAGTTACTGTTTGAAGTAGTTCCGTTCTTGTAGTACTCCACCTTGAAAATGGTATCAACAGCCTTAGTTGACCAAGTATCCCAGTCACCCTCAAAGTTCTGGGTAAAGACCAACTTAGCATCCTTTGCTGCATCAAACTCAGGCTCTGTAATGCCCGGCTGAGCAAAAGCGGGAGCTGCCAGAAGCATCAACCCTGCAAATAATAAGTCTCGTTGTTTCATAAAAAATTGTTAATTAATAAATAGGTTAAATAACTCGTTTTCTCTCTCTTAAATTTGGTTTACGTTAATAGTTAATTGGTTAATTAATTAGTTAAACTATCACCAAAACCTACACCCGCGGGGATCTATCCCCACAGGTGCAAGTGTTTTTTTATTTCTCGTCAGGAAGTACCAGGAACCAGGCCTTGTTGAGCTTCTTGCTGTCAGTTCCGAGAAGTTTGTTGTACAGTTCCATATCCATGTCCCTGTAGTAGTCTACCTTGTCGCTCAAGACTGCGGTCTCACGGGTAGCAACTCTTCTGGCAAGGAAATCATTTTCAAATTCACCTCCTATATCAGCGCCACGGTGCTGTGAGATACGCAACAGGTCACCAAAGCGGTAACCCTCAAAGCAGGTCTCCAGAGCCATCTCATCTATCAGGTATTCCTCAACGGCACGAATAGAATCCTGCAGTTGATTTCCAAGCAGTTTACCGTTAGCGGACATTGCCTCCAGCTTCTTACCAATGGTGTAGAGAGTATCAAATGATGCATCTCCGCAACCGCGTGAGTGAAGTCCGAATGTATCACCGCTCTGCCATCTTACTACATAAGATGTTGTTGTACCGGTACCTGTTGAATGAGTTGTGTTCACCCAGTTAACCTGACCCTTCTCAAACTTGTCAGTGGGGAAATCATAAACAGCCGAAATATCAACGCCGTTGATATTCTTTGCCCTTAATTTTTCTCCCTGACTCAAACTGTCAATGGTCGTCTTGCAAAGACCGTCCTTAAGTATGGCAAATGCCGTCTGGGGCAGTCCACAGCGGTTCAATGCCTCTGCAAGCCTCAAATATACGACGTCCTTACGATATAACCAAATTTTCTCTGAATTAATTTTATTTAACGTTTGGTATTCGGTATTATACAGTCCGGTAGCGATTGCTTCTTCTGAAAGACTCAGAGTACTTGTCTCCAGAACTGACTGCAAACGCAGGTCGCCGCGACGAAGTAAAATGGGCTCATCTTCCTTGTCCGGCATATAAACCGGATACTGATAACGGCTGCCCTCATTCTTGGCATGATAGCAATAATTCTGGCGTACACTGGTTGCAGTAAGTGCACGTGAGCGGGTCATTTGATACCAGTAGTAGTTTTTGGCTGTTGAATTATAAATATTACCCAACTCGCTCATTGTGCCGCTGTATTCGTCAGCCTCCATAGGTATGTAGCAGATACAGCCGTTGTTGCTGAACTGGTTGCTCAGATAGTTATCTGTACCAAAAGTCAGATAGTCCTTGGTCAACCAGGAAACATAGTATAAACCTGTAGTGACTGCCCTGTTATCACCGGCCAGATAGTCATGATAATAGAGGGCTGCATTTGCATAATCCTCGGCCCAAAGGCAAAGGTCACCAAGAATCAGGCGTACAGGAATAAAGAAGTTCCTTGATTCATGCTCTGTGGTCTTCTCTCCATTACCAAGGTCCTCTCCGCCCAATTTTCCGTAATTGGGAGCGTACTTATCCATGTACTCTATGTAATTTTTCTCCTTTCCCTTGAATTCAAGCAGCAGAGCCTGAGCTATTTCCTTGATATTCAATTTCTGGAGGTCGGAAGCCACATCACCCGTAATAGGTTTATCAAAGTAGGGAACCTCTCCGTAAATCTGAGCCAACTGCAGATAAGCCCAGGCTTTATAACACAGCACGATAATATACTCACCCTTCATGATAGGATGCTGCTGATTACGTGTAAAAGTAGTGTCAGCATTATTCAGGAAGAAGTTACAGTTGTTGATTATTGCATAATAATCGAGTGCCTTGTCGTATTTGTTGTTTGCTCTGAGTGACTTGAAATCATAATTGTAGAGTTCACGCAGATCATCTGAAGCATGATCCGAAAGAGCTACAAGATCACCACGAATCTCACCAAGTATGTTTGCACGGTCAGCAACGGTCTGCATCAGTTTGACAATACCCAAAACAGTGTAAACAGTATCGGTAGGACTGTCAAGAGTGTTCTGATAGTCATACATCACAGTCTTGGAATCAACTCTGAGCATATCCTCGCATGAGGTAGCTCCCGCGCCGATAACGGCAGCGAGAGCAATTGTCAATATCGTTTTCAGTTTCATAATACCTTATATTAAAGGTTAATCTTCAATCCTAATGAGAAATTGGCTGACTGCGGAGCAAGACCGCGGTCAATGCCGCGCAGAAGAACATTGTTACCAGACAGGAACTCAGGATCTGAACCCAGATATTTAGTCACGGTAAACAGGTTGTTGGCCGAACCCCAAACTGTAAGACCCTGCAGATATGTGCTGTGAACAGGAATCTTATAGCTCAAAGTAACGTTCTTAAGACGCATGTAAGAACCGTCCTCTATCCAACGGTCTGAGAAACGGGCGTTCTGATGCGAATCACCGAATTCCAGACGGGGTACATCAGTATTCTGACCCTCGACCATCCAGTGGTTAGTCATGGCAAGAGTCTGGTTCATGAAACGCGAACCGCTTTCAAGGAGCATACGCTCGTAGTTGTAGATGTCACCTCCTACTGAATATGTAAAGGTAGCGCTCACAGCGAAATTACCCATTCCCAACTTGGTAAAGAGACGTCCGTAGAAATCAGGATTGGGATCACCGATCTGAACCATGTCTTTCTTGTCAATCATCTTATCTCCGTTTTGGTCGATAAAATGTACGTCACCTGCCTCAAACGGCATCTTGTATCCCTTATCGGAGATCATAGAGAGACCAGCTGCATTAGCGTCGGCTGTGGTTTTGAAAATACCGTCGGTCTGGTAACCGTAGAAGACTCCCACGGGTTGGCCAACCTCTGTTCTGATGGTCGCACCATAGATTTCAGTGTCATAACCGTCAGCAGGAAGCTGTGTGATCTCATTCTTGTATTTACCTATACTTGCACCAACCTCCCACTTGATAAGTTCGCGGTTTACTGCCTTAAAGGTGAACGAGGCATCAAAACCCTTGTTTGAAAGAGAACCTCCGTTACTCCATGTTTCAGGAAGACCTGATACATATGACAGTGAACTTACAGAAAGAAGGTTGTCTGTATTTGATGCAAATACATTGGCTGATACTGACAGACGGTTTTTCAGAAGTATCATTTCCATACCTGCTGTCAGTTTACGGGTTGACTCCCAGTGGAGGTCGCCATTACCGATATTGGCCATTATGATACCCTCCTTATTCAAGATCTTTGTAGGATAGAAATAAGTCTTTGATGCTGATGCATCATAACTGTCATTACCTGTCAGGTCAAATCCAGCATTGAACTTAAGATAATCAACGAAATCCAACTTGAACCAGGGCTCGGAAGAAGCGACCCATGCAGCAGATACTGACGGGAAGACTCCCCATGGCACACCAAGCATGTTCAATCCTGTCTTTAAATCACCACCAAAGCGTGATGAAGCTGTAAGACCTACACTGGCTGCCAGATAGTACTTCTCCTTGTAGTTGTAACCGGCCTGACCCCACCAGGTAATAGATATATCCTGTGCCTCGGCACCGTCAGTCACTCTGTACTTAAGATTCTTATCCATGTTAGGTTTCTTATCGTTACCGGAGTTGTAACCTGTCATAGAAGTCTGGTATCTTGAGTTATTGATGTAACGGAAACCTGCCTGGATGTCCAGGTCATGAGCATTACGCTTACGAATGTACTCAAGGAAGGTGTTGCTCATAAAACCATCCTGCTTTGCAGACATGGCGGCCACCTTGTTCTCTACAGTACCTACTCCCTCTATGTCAAAACGGGGAGATCCGTTAAGAGGAATATAGTAGTTCTCGTCAGAATTGGCAAGAGTGTATGTAAACTGGCTGTACATATTCAGGCGGTTACGCACGATTTCCCATTTGGGGATAACACTCAGTGTGATGAAACGGCTGCCGAAATAGTTCTTGTTGATTCCGTCACCGTTAACGAGAATGGCCAACGGGTTAGCAAGAGAAACCTGAGAACCGAGAACCTCGTCAAGATAATCATCCTCGGTAGCAATATAATTGGTTACTCCGCCTCCGTACATATGAGCGTACGGTGAAAGGAACGGAGATTTTACCAATGCCAGGAATCCGGGAGAATTGATCATGGTGTTGTCAATATCATCGGGAGCACCGTCGTCACGGAGGTCACGTGTTACATCACTGTAAGAAGCATCAAAACGCATTGATACTTTGTCTCCAAGTATAATATCTGAGTTAAGACGCAGATTGAAGCGTGAGAATTCATTCTCCGCAAGAGTGGCGTCACCTGTGATATAACCTACAGAAAGGCTGTAATTAGCTACATCGTCACCACCCTGTACGCTTACGTTGTAGTTCTGCACAAAAGCATCCTGGTATGAAACCTTGCTCCAATCGGTCTCATTCTCATGATACCAATAGTAGTACGGATAGTTATAGTCAGACTGCAGGAACTTGAATGATGAGAGTGTAGTTCCTGTAGTACCCAGCAACTCAGATGCATATGAACGGTATTGCGACTCATTCATTACCAACGGCAGTTTGGGAACCAACTGATAGTTACCTGATATGTTTACATCGATCTTGGTTGCCATAGTCTTGATACGCTTGGTATTGATAAGTATGACACCGTTTGATCCTTTTGAACCGTAAACGCCAAAACCGTTCTTGAGAACCTGAACAGACTCTATATCCTCCACGGGTATATTAGCGAGCAGGTTGTTGTAGAAACCGTCATGCATGGTTACATGATCATATCCCATATCCAGAATAATACCATCCAGTACAATCAGCGGCTGTGTATTGATGTTCAATGAATTGATACCGTCAATCTGCAACAGGGAACCTATACCGAGCTGACCTGAACGCATTATTGAAAGGATATTACCCTGCAATGACTGCTGCATCTGAACATCCACGCTCAGATCGGCACTTACCTGTGAAATGCCAGCCTGAGACACTGAATTTGCAGTGGTACTGGTTCTGTAAAACTCTGAGAAGTTCTCGTCAAACATCTTGACATTAACACCTTCTGTACGTCCCTTCAGGGATTCAACTATGGTGTTGCAACCTTCAAGACTGAATGTAAGTGATGTTACATACTCAGGAATCCTGATAGTGAAAGAACCATCTGCCTTACTCATTGCTGAGTAACGGGTGTTATTATAAGCCTGAACCCTGACACCGGGCATAGGAGTATTGAGAGCAGCATCGGTAACAAAACCGGTAACTACCACAAGATCCTCCGTAGTGGTCTGAGCTGAAACAGGAACGGAGAACAGCAGCATAAAACCTGCCAATCCTAAGGCTAAAGACCTTATCTTGTCAAATATCTTCATATTCTATTCTTTTATTATTCAACAACAGGTTCCAAAATAAAGCAGTCAAGCCATAACTCACTGGTGTTCTTTGAAGTATTCTCCACCTTACTGCTCAATTTGATCTGAAGACGCGACTGATCCATATCGAAACTTGAGTATGGGATTTCAACTGTACCCAATTCGATAGTGTCAATTTTGGACACGTCATTGTAAATCATATAAGGAGCCGGAACAAGTCTGGGTATACCCTTCGAGTTGTAAACTGTGTCAAAACCGGTAGAATCAACCAGTATCGAGTCATACTGAGTTGGAGTGTCAAAGAGTATGGCAGGATGTATCTTGAAAGGCAGATAGGTGGAACCTCCATGTCCGTCAGATACTGAAGTAAGCAAATTGGGAGTAACCACCATCTTGATCTTATACTTGCCTCTCAAGGTGTTACCAATGTAGAACGAAGCATCCCATTTGTCCATTCCCTTCATCGAGAGTCTCATGACCTTTATGGTATTCTCTTCAACTCCATTGTTAATGAATCTGATATTAGCATACTGAACCGTGAACTTGGAAAGATCACCTGAATAGTCTTCAGCCTCCAATACAATGGGACGGAGGAATGACAAGTCATCCGTAACAGGCCACTGGTTAACTATATATACCGTTCCATTACTGCATACTACGGAATCAACGCTGCCGCCGAACAATCCGTTAGCCTGGTAAGGTTTGCCGAATATATGATAAGGCTTGTTATCACGGCGGTTGTCATAAGCATAATACTGTGTTGAGTAAATTGAATCTGGCAGATAAATGTTCGACTTCTTGTTCATGTTGAAGAACATATCACTCATGATTGTGGCATAAGTATAGAACTTCTGCAGAGAATCATTGTTAAGACCATCCTCCTTGTAAAGGTAATATTGGGAAATCCTGTTATATAGGGTTGTCCATAATGCAGGAGTCGGCAATACCAATGAATATGTACTGTCCTCTGAATTAATGAAACCAAAATCCCTCAACAGAATACTCGACTCTATCAAGACGGAATCAACATAAACCATCTCACCGTTCTCATTGATACCCTGTGGTACACTGTTGTCAAGATCCAAATCCTGCACGGTATAACCCTTGAACCAGTTTCCGATTAATTCCTTATATGTGGGATCTGTAGTTAAGAACTGATACAGGTTAGGAAGATAATCGAGATAACCGTCTATGAAATGAAGGACACCGTTACTGCAACGGATATTCTTGTCATCACCGTGATAACTCTGACCTGAGATACCGACACCGGTTGAACGGTAAGGTTTACCGTTCATCATATATACTTTCTCATTTGTTCCTTCACCCACAGAGTGTTTGAAACGGGCTATGTGGTTCATAATGAACTTCTCACCCACCTCCTTGTGCTCTGCATTGGTCTTGTTCTTCTTTGTATAGAGCGACCAATCCTGGACGGAACTGTTTGACGGAGCCCATACTGTCAGGAACTGGTCTTCCTGGAGAAGTTCCAGGTATGTGATATCAAGAGGTCTGCCATGCTTGTCACACATCTTTGTTGTGCGCAAAGCCTCGTAGAAATTGCTGAAACCGTCACTTGATTTCAGTTTCAGTGTCTCGGCCAGTTTATCGACCGGATACTTGCTCTCTGTCTCTTTGAAACTGTAATGATCGTTCCACGCATCCTTGCATGATCCGAAAACCACCAGTGCAGCAGCCAGAAGAACAGATTTGCTTATAGTGAAATACTTTTTCATATCTTTATCTGTTATAATCTTCATAATCAATGAGATGCCTGTTCAACCTTCTCATCATCCTTGTAAGCCGGATTCTGCTTGAGGGTTCCATTACTGTTACGGAGTTCATCCTTTGCCAAGGGGAAATACATGTAGTATGGATTCTTCAGCTTAATCTTGATGGCCTGAAAGATTGCGCCGTCATGTCTTGAACTGATAGCTCTAAGCAAACGATCCTGATTGCCTTCACGACGTGATATACGTACCAGATCATACCAACGCTTTCCCTCTAACAGGAACTCGCGGCGACGCTCCTTGAGCAGGAGTTCCAATAACTGTTCCGGAGTAGAACTCTCGGTAATACCCATGACTTTGAGAGTTTTTGGTGAAGTTTTTGCAATCTTTTCATTGTCATAACCAATGGCACGTTTGTTGACTGCATCAATCAGGTTGAATGCCTTGGTCTTGTAAGTAGTGGCATCTGCAGTTCCGTCACCGGCAATTTGCGCTTTGGCAATGTAAGCCTCAGCTTCAAAAAGAAGCACCTCAGAAAAACGGTAAATCATCCAGTTGCACTGAGCGGAGTTCTCACCGCGGATAGACTGACTTGAAAGGTCAATAGAACCACCACTGATGTAAACATCAAGGCTACTGGTAATGAATTTACCCGGAGCATATGAGGTTGCATCATTGCTCAACGTCAGGACATTATGGTAATACCTGTTATCCAGAGGCTGTTCAAATACTTCATTTCCGCTGCCGCTGAATCCGTCACCTATTCTGTTGGTGATTTTGAGCTCACCGAAATTGGTTCCGAACTGTCTGTTGATGAAGAATCCGTTTACGGGGTTCTTTACATCAATAGTGTACGGGAGTTCAAAGATTGACTCAAAAGAGTTACCTGATCCGAAAATCTCGGAGAAAGCATTACCAAGATAGTCCTCATCCCATGAATCAGATATAAGAGGATAACCATTGAAAAGTTTGAGATCACTGAGCTGTCCCTGCTTTCCCTTAATCTTGTCATAATCAACTCTCTTGAGAGCAATTACCTCCTCGCATACTGCTATACACTTGTCCCAATCATCGGCGCGGCCACGCCACAGGTACATATCAGCAAGCAACGCGCATATTGAAGACTTGGTTATACGGCCACTGTTGGAAGCCTCATAGGCATACTTGTTGACAGCATATCTCTTAACATACTCCAGATCTTTTATCAGAGTATCCAGGATCTCCTCAAATGAACTCTGCGGAACATAGAACTTATCCTTTCCGCCTTCATTATCAATTGAAGGTTCCACTACATAAGGAACATCGTGGAATGTGCGTATCAGGTACCAATAACTCAGACAACGCAGAGTAATGGCTTCTGCCTCGTGAGCCAAAAGTTCATCATACAGATAATTCGGATCTTTCTCTGCTACAGTTGGAGCATAGTGAAGTACCGTGTTTGCACGGTTGATTACGTTGTAGAATGCCAGGTATTTGCAATAAGAATTGGTATAGATCAGATTCTCATGCAACAACTGACGGATATCCTCGTTAGTACGCTCACCCTCGATATAGTTATCGGAACGTATCTCGCCCCATATGACCATACGCTTGACACAGTCACCTTGCGCAAGAGCCTCGTAAATACCCAATACTGCGCTCTCTACATCAGACTTGTCAGTCCAGAAGTTCTCCAGAACGATGTCATTCAGGGGATCCAGGTTAAGGAAATCATTACAGGATGTGAATGACGCCCCTAACAGTGTTACTAAAAGTAATGATTTAATATGTTTCATATCATTAATCGTCTTTGGGATTAGAAATTCACATTGACACCGAATGTAATCCTGCGGGCACGCGGGGTTCGGCTGTTATCAGTTGCAACCTGACCACGACCGGGGCTGACCTCAGGATCAAGACCTGTATACTTTGTCCAAGTATAAAGGTTGTTGACATTGAAGTTGAAGCTTATACCACTAAGATGAACCTTCTTGGTGATCTTGGGATCAAGAGAATAGTTCAAAGAAGTTGAAGTCCAACGCAGGAATGAACCATCCTCTACAAAACGGTCTGATCCAAGGTCGTTGTAACCATATCTGTAAAGGGCACGGGGAACTTCTGTAATATCACCCTCAACACGCCAGCGCCAGTTGATGGCGGCCATAACGTTACGGATCTCACGGGGAGCCTCAGCACCCAGACGTGAAGCATTCACGATACGGTTACCATAGCGGAAGTTGAAGTTGTTGTTCCATGAAAGACGACCCCATGACATACGTACACTGAAACCACCGTTCAGTTTAGGCAGTGAACTACCCAGATAAACTATATCAAGTTCGTTGATGTTACCGTCATGGTTGATATCTTCATACTGAACGTCACCGCCCACGAACTTATAATAGTTGGTGAGTTTACCGAATCCGAATGTCATAGGTTTGGTTTTACCCTTTGAATCCAGAATGACATTGCCGTCGGCATCCTTTACTACCGGAGCGTTAGGACCGCTTACGCCGGGAACCTCGACCTCACTGTAATCAGAGTACTGATAGACTCCCTTAAACTTGAAACCGTATATTGAACCGTAAGAGTTATTAAGAGCTACGTATGAGAGGTACTTGGTATGAGGATTGTTCATATCAAAATCCTGCTGCCAACTCTTAAGGATAACCTCATTCATCTCAAGCACCTGGTTGGTGTTGTCACCGAAGTTGACGTTGGCACCGAGGCTGAAATCCTTACCTGCAAGTCTTGTGGTGTAGATACGGCCAGCCGATATGCTCAGATCCCAACCCTCATTCATCATCTTACCGTCATTAACTGCATTCAGTCCACTGAAACCTGAAGATGTAGGAATAGGATAGTTGTTGTTAATCAACTTGTCACTGGTACTGTGATAGAAGTTGATGTTTGCAGTCAACTTATCGTTGAACATACCCAGATTCAGACCGAAGTTCCACTCGGTTTTCTCTTCCCACTGGAAATCACTGAGTCTGATGTTTGCGGGATAAATGGTGGAAAGTCCCATATATGCGTTACCTGAAGAGTAACGGCTGCGGAACATATCATCACCGCCCGGAGCATTACCTGTGAAACCCCAACTGGCTGTGAATCCGGCCATTGTAAGAAGACCGCTATTACGGATGTTGTCAAACCATTTTTCATCAGATACGTTCCAACGGGCCGAAGCGGCAGGGAAGGTTCCCCACTTCTTGGCGTTACCGGTACGGGTTGTACCATCAGAACGGGTGGTGAAAGTCACAGAGTACTTACTCTTGTATGAGTAGTGAAGCTGAGTGGTTACACCAACACTGCGGTTACGGTTGGCGCTTGTACTCATGTCGTTGATACGGCCGGGAAGACCTACAGATTTGAATGAACCTGAAGGAAGTCCGCCAAGGCTTGTATTCATACTCTTTCCGTTACTGTTATTAACCGTCATACGAGCCATAGCCTGAATGCTGTGGTTGGGGTTCTTAAGGTGCGGAATGAAAGTAAGTGAATGCTGTGTGTTGATTTGAGATCTCTTCTGTGAGTTACTTGAAGTGCTGTTGGCACCACCTCCGTTCCAACCTTTATGTTCCAAAGTCTGAGGAGTATAGGAATCACTGCTGCTGTTGGTTACACCAAACTGTACCTGACCCTCGTATATAAGACGTGTCTTGTCATTCTCAAGTCCGAGAAGGTTATAAGTCAGGCGGAAGTCAGGATTAACGTCCAGATTAATGCTGTAGCTTTCCTTCTCCTCTGCCTCCAGCAACGGGTTACCCTGCTCAGGCAGAACATCTGTCTGTGCATTTCTCGCAGGGCTCAGGTAATAAACACCTGTTGACTCACCTGTAAGAGGATCCTCATAATAGATAGCAAGGTTAGGCATCATCTCCTGTGCAGAACTGATAGCAGTGTTACCGCTACGACGGTTGTTTGAGTATGACAATGCAAAGTTTGTCTGAACCTTGATACGCTCTGATACAAAATAGTCAAAGTTGACACGTGTTGTGAAACGGTTCAGTTTCTGTCCGATAACGGAACCTGTCTCATCATCGAAACTGGCCGAGATACGGAACTGAGCCTTATCACCACCACCTGATACCGAGAGGTTGTGCGATTGGGATATACCCACCCTCTTAACTGCACCTACCCAGTCGGTGTTGTCATTCCACATCTCATAGTCAGGTTTGGTTCTGATGTAGTTGATCTCCCAGATGTCGTCTACCCTGCTGGCTTCCAACAGCGGGTTGAACAGAGCCTCCTTAACGAACATGGTGTACTGGTCACCATTCAGATAGTTATAACCTTTGGGCTGGAAGTTGGCGTTCAGACGGTACTGATAGTTGACACGTGTTGCACCGCGCTGACCGCGCTTGGTAGTGATTTCCATAACACCGTTGGCACCACGCATACCCCAGATTGCGGTAGCTGATGCATCCTTAAGGAATGATATTGATGCTATATCGGCCGGGTTGATACTAAGCAACTCTGCCAGACGGTCCTGTTCGAACTGAGCCTCGATGCCTGCATCCAGATAAGCATTCAATCCATCGGAGAACTGGTTCTTGGTATTCTCATCAATAGAAAGGATTATACCGTCAATTACAATCAGTGGGTTACCGTCACCGGTAAGGGTTGACTGACCACGCAGACGCATAGATGAACGGGCACCAAGGTCACCTGAATCAAACACGATGTCAAGTCCTGCAATCTGGCCCTGAAGAGCCTCATCGACTGTTGTTATACCGAGTTCCTCAAAGTCCTCCATGTTAATGGTCTGGACTACGCTTGAAGCCTCACGCAGAGGAATGGCAAGACCTGTGGTCTGCTGTACTCGTTCAGCGGTGATCTCAACTGTAGGAAGTTCACCTGCTTCCTTCATCATAATCTCAAAATAGGTCTTGTCGATAGGAATATCTACAGTCTCATAACCTACGTAAGTTACCTGAAGGCGGTCGTCGGGATTGACCAGACGGAAAGAGAAGTTTCCTTCCATATCGGTGATGGCATGAGCCACAATACGGTCAGCTGCGTCTCTCTCTGTTACATTAACCATCATCATCGCGCCTTGATTATCCTCAATGACACCACTGATGACATCACCGGCCTTCTGTGCCTGAAGCAAACTGGGCGTTAAAGCCATCAATATGGCTAAGGCCCCTCTAAATAATCTTTCAGTATATTTCATTTTCTGTACGTTTGCTTATTGTAAATTCAAATCACCACTGTACAACGGCTCATCAATCAGATGAACTACAGCATAAGATGAAGTCTCAATCAGGAAGTCTTCAAAATCGGTATCATCCAAAGTGGCGGCTCCACTTGCAGACTTTATCTCGTACTCACGACACATGATATTGTAATAAGGTTTGCCTGTCGGGCTCTTTGTCTGCTGAACCTGGCGGACATTGTCTTTCTTATCCTTGACTGTAATATCTGTACCGCCCTTGACTGTCAGTTTTACGAACTGCTGGCTGCTGTTCATATATGCAGTCTCATACTCAGCCTCCAGTGCCGGCAGACCGGTTCTGTCGTCGATACCGGCATTGAATTCAGCACCGATATATACAGAGTTGTCCTGAATATGATAGCAGACGAAATTCTTCATCTGTTCTTTTTTCTTGTTGATGAAATAGTTGGCACCGAAACGGGCATTGTAAGCATCATCCTTTTCATTCTTACCCTGTACGGCAGCTGCCTTGACAGCATTGATACTATCCTTAGTACCGAACAATTCCATAGAAAGAGCCATCAGATATGGAGGAAGTTTAACAGCGACTACGCTGTCCACCTTGGTGGGATCATAATCATCCTCATCCTCATAATCATCCTTTATATCTCCTACAATAATTGTATTGTAAGCTGTCTTGATAGAATCCAACTGATTAAGAGTAAGCAAACCTCTTAAGGTCTTGTAAAGGGGTTTCAATGAAGCGCTTGTAGGAACGTAAACTGTGTAATGATATGTATTGAAGGTTGAAACACAGTTCAACGCACCGATAAAGTTTTGGTTAGACGTACTGGCAAAGATTCCTACATCCTTCATCAAATGATAGAAATCAAGGAATTCCGGATAGTTGATTGAATCCGATACAATGTCAAATACGGAATTTCTGGAAGGCTGCAACGGACGGTCGATGATATAGGTACGGCCGTTACCGGGAGTAAGTGAAGTCTTCTTGGACAGGTCAACACGCTGAACCACCTTGACAGGTCTTTCAATAGCGTCACCCTTTCCTGCATTCTCAATCTGCCATCCGCCCTGGACAATCATGTTCTCATAATCATTAACGGGATCAGCTACACCCTTGAAACGGATTGTTCCGCGGCCCTTGGTCCTGAAGTAAGAATAGCCGTCAGGATCTTTTACAGCAGGAGTTTCTACGTCACCTATTATAATATGGTAATCCATGATGTCCTGAAGTCTGTTGCGGAAGAATGCTGTTGCTGCATCATTTTCATCTGCTACTTGTTCACCATTCTCTTCTTTCATCTTAAGGACATACTTCTTACCGTCATCTGTGAAAGTACCGGTTTCTGCGTCGTAATCATAAAGATTAGCCATAATGGTGGGTTTGGAAGTCTCATCTGCTTTATCATAACTGAAAGCCAAAGCCTTTATACTACCCTTGTTATTGGTTTTCAGATAGAATGAAGCCGGATCTATCCAGACGAGTTTGTCCTTGAATGCGGGAAGACCTACACCTATTGAATCAAGCAGGGGTACAAAGAAACTGTACTCGGCTACCATTGAGTTCAGATAAGCCTTGTAAGCCAGTTTCTTATCACTACGTATTGCGTAGTCGATAATCTTGAGCCTCTGGTTAACAATAACGGGATAAGCTACTGATCTGTATGTTGTAGGAACATATACTGTCGATGTGAAATATATGGCACCGTTACAGCACATAACCACGTCATCTATAGTGTTTTCGGCCTCAGTACGTGTCTTGTCCTCAAAGAAAGGATCCTGGGCGTCATTCAGAACACTCGGGAATTTACTGGGAACAGAACTTACCAGAGAGTAATGCATATTGTTGTTGACAAGCTCTACAACTACATCCATAGGAATACCTGCCATATCCTCTATTACATCTTCCTTAGTCATAGAAGCGGCAGGCATGTCTTTCTTAAGACCGAATGTAGCTCTGAGTCGGGCACCGACCTGACTCTCATCAAGCCACCACTGCATAAGAGCTGAATCCAGAGGAACCATCATAAGACCCATATCAGTCTGAAGTGCAACATCAGCGTTATTGCCGTTAGTTGATGATATGTAACTGTTCCATCCCGGATCAAACCTCAGAATCTCATTGGGATTGGCAGATTTATTGTCAAGGTTCTTACTCAGTCCCACAAACTTGTTCTGGCTCACACCGGCTCTACTTGAAAGATACTTCTTTACAAATACAGAGTCATTGTTACCTGACATGGCCTGCTCCAAAGCCGGGCTCGTGATAAGTCCTGCATTGAGAAGCATTCTGATATTCTCATCTCTGTCTTGTCTGTCGCTATATGAATAGGTAGGTACAGAGAAACGCTCGAGAATGGAGCTGAATATCTGGCTGTTGGGATTTGTCGCAATGTAATCGGCCATATTGGGCAACAGATAGACAACGTCTTCCATTACGTGGAGGAATCCATTGAAGCACTTCTTGTTGGGCCATGCAATGGAATTACCGTTGATACTTGCATCACCCGGTCTGTGGGCAGGCTTGCCTACCTTGCTGTAACGGCCAAGACGGAACAGGAAGTCATAGTCATCACTGTCAATTCTGTTATTAGTAAGGAACTTGTTGACAAAGAAGATGATAGGCTTGTTTGATCCATCCTGGAGCAGTACTATGCCTCTGCCGGCGTTCTTAGTGCGAAGACGGTTCCAATAATCATTGTGTTTGGGGAAATCGCTGGCCTTAAGAATCGGAATTGTATCAAGTACGTTTGATGCAGAAACCCTGCGCATACATTTTCCAGACATAGGGGGAGTTTCATTACCCATATTGCTGGAACCAGGGCTGCTGGAAAGCATTGCGACCTGATAAACATTGTTCAGCATAGATCCGTTAAGGATCATGGTCTTCTGAGCCTTGCTCAACTGTTCGTAACTGGTTACCCTCTCGCCGTTCTCAAGGAAGAACGGGCAGTTCTTGAAGAAACGCTCGAATGCCTTGTCATCGGCTACGAAAAGTGTCTTACTGCCGGTCTTGGCCAGTACGCTGACCTCATCCAGATCTTCGATTAGTCTGACGAACGTGTTAAATGAGTACATCTCACCGGTGCTGTCATTCTTGAAGCCTTCTTTGAGAGTCTCATAGATACTTGTACCGAGCCATTGGGGGAATTCTTTGTCAAGGACAAAATCCGGCGTACAGGAATTTATGCCGAATACTGTGCCCATGACGGCCAGAATTGCTCCAAACAACCCGGAACGGTTTGTAAGAGATTTGAATCTTTTCATTATTTGGTTGTTTTGATTATTGAATCAATTAGGTAATCTCATTTACTTGTCAATACCTTCAATGGTCTTGATATGGCCCTGGGCATCATATTCGATCTCGCAGACCTTGAGGCTGCGGAGCCATGACTTGCCGCCTGAAGGCACACTGTCATGATGGAACAGATACCACTTACCCTTGTACTCGATGATTGAGTGGTGGGTTGTCCAACCTACAACGGGAGTCAGGATGACGCCCTGGTATGTGAAGGGGCCGTAAGGGTTGTCACCGGTTGCATAGCACAGCAGATGGCTGTCACCGGTTGAATATGAGAAGTAATATTTGCCTTTGTACTTGTGCATCCATGATGCCTCGAAGAAGCGGTGGGGATCATCTGCCTTGAGGGGATTGCCTTTCTCATCTACAACAAGGATGGGACGCGGTGCCTCTGCAAAGTTCAGACCGTCCTTGGTAAGGCGTACGCAACGGCTGGGAAGTGCATCCTCCTTGCCCTCGGGCAGGTACGGGGTCTCCAGATGGATATTGTCTTTATAGCGCTGAAGCTGTCCGCCCCAAAGACCGCCGAAGTATACGTAAACCTCACCGTCGGCATCGTCGCGGAATGCGCACATATCGATGCTGTAGCTGCCGGCAACGGGTGCGGGGTTGGGGATGAACGGACCCTCGGGACGCTGTGCTATTGCTGTACCCCAGTGGAACACATCGTTGCGGTCCTTCATGGGGAAGTACATGATGTAACGCTTAGTTTTCTTGCTGTAGCCCATTCCCTGTGCCTGTTCCTCTGCATTGGTGGGAACCTCGATTTCATACTCCTGAACGTCGCAGTCCCAAAGCTGGCGGCCGGCCCATGGAATATCTTCCAGACCGATTACCTTGCCGTGGTCAACTACCTGACCGTTCATGATGTCATCTGTGGAAAGGACGTGATAATCTTTCATGACATACTGGTCACCATTGTCATTCTCGACATTTTCGCATTCCCAGTCGTGTGAAGGATAGATGTACACTCTGCCGTTGAATACGTGAACTGAAGGGTCAGCCATGTAATCAGCGGGAAAAAGATAACGCTTCTTCATAAGTTACTTTGGTTAATATATTTATTATCTAAAAATTCAGTTAGCGGCCAAAGTTAACTCTTTTTTGGCTTTCAACGCAGATTTGACTTGTTTTTTTTTAAAAAAAAGGGTAAAAAAAAGAAGCCGCTGCTGAGCGGCCCCTTTTTTTGGTCCTTATCCACATCTTCTCAGACCGGAGTCGGGACATCACGAAAGTCAATTACTAACCAAATATGTGCATGAAAACTTACGCTACAAAGATATGGCACGTTTCCGGCTTTGTATGCCCGAAACGTGCCATTGACGTTAAGATTTGTTCCGACTGTGAAAAAATTCCTTAAAAAAGCTGTCGTACCCGGATTCGAACCAGGACAAACAGAACCAAAACCTGTTGTGCTACCATTACACCATACGACAATCGCCTAAAGCCTTTAAAGGCGTGCAAATATAGGGTTTTTCCCTTATTCGGCTATCAGGAGATAGTAGTTTTTCTTGCCTCTCTGGAGTACTATATAACGTCCGTCAACCAGATCATCCTCGGTAAATATGCGGGAGTGGTCATAGGTCTTTTCCTTGTTGACCGAAACGCCTCCGCCCTGCATCATCTTGCGGGCCTCGCTCTTGCTGAAGAACACCGGACAGATGTCAGTCAGGAAATCGGATGCCTTGACCTCCTGCTTGAGAACCTCGCGGTTGAAACGGAACTGGGGAACACCGTCGAAAACTGAGAGCAGCATCGACTCGTCGATATTCTTCAGGTCATCGGCACTTGCAGAGTTTCCGAACAGGATGTCCGATGCCTCGGCGGCTGCCTTGTAATCGGCCTCGCTGTGTACCATGCAGGTCACATCCTTGGCAAGACGCTTCTGAACCAGACGCAGATGGGGTGCTGCATCATGCTCGGCAATCAGGGCCTCGCACTCTTCCTTCTCAATGTTGGTGAAGATCTTGATGTAGCGCTTGGCGTCCTCGTCGCTTACGTTGAGCCAGAACTGGTAGAACTTGTAGGGTGAAGTGTACTCGGGGTTGAGCCATACGTTGCCGCCCTCGGTCTTACCGAACTTGGTACCGTCAGACTTGGTTATGAGCGGGCAGGTCAGAGCAAAGCACTCGGTTCCGTTGATACGTCGGATGAGTTCCGCACCGGTGGTGATGTTACCCCACTGATCGGCACCACCCATCTGGAGCTTGCAGTTCTTGTGCTCGTTCAGATAAAGGAAATCATATCCCTGAAGTAACTGATATGTAAACTCTGTAAATGAAAGACCGTCGCGAGCCTCACCGTTCAGACGCTTCTTCACGGAGTCCTTGGCCATCATGTAATTGACGGTTATATGCTTGCCGATGTCACGTGAAAAATCCAGGAAAGTAACATCCTTCAGCCAGTCATAATTATTTACAAGTTCAGCCTTGTTGGAGGCGTCGCTGTCAAAGTCCAGGAACTTGGCCAACTGCTTACGGATACACTCCACATTATGCTTGAGAGTCTCCTCATTCAGGAGGTTGCGCTCCTGTGATTTTCCGCTGGGGTCACCTATCATTCCGGTGGCACCTCCTATCAGCGCCAGAGGCTTGTGGCCGCAACGCTGGAAATGGCGGAGTATCATGATACTGCAAAGATGGCCGATATGAAGTGAATCGGCGGTGGGGTCAAAACCCACGTAAGCTGTAACCTGTTCCTTGCTCAGGAGTTCGTCGGTACCGGGCATCATCTGGTGAATCATGCCTCTCCAGGTCAGTTCTTCAACAAAATTAGTCATATATATGTTCTTAGATTTTGTACAAAAGCCCGCAAATATACAACTCTTTAATCAAAGTCGCAAACGCACGCTTCCTTTTAACTCCGCAGGACATCCGTTTTGGGGACCAACGTTCCGAGGCTACTTCGGGCATTTCCGGACCCTAAACGGCGAACTCCTCCTTATAGCCCCCTTCGGGGCCTAACGTTCGTCAAACATGCGCCGTTCTTAACGGGATCCTCCAAAGCCCTTCGCTTCACGCCTCTACACTGATGGTCCCCAAAACAGATGTCCTGCTCCTGCAAAAGGGAACTGTCTTTATTATGGCCAAACCTGTTGCCAGAAAGCTTGTGGGGAGGATTCTATGCAAGTATGGCTGCAAAAACAGCGTTTTGGGGCATTTTTGGAGCCAAACTTGTTACCGTAGGGCTTGTGGGGCACTTTTTCTGCAAGTATGGCACTATCTGGGAGATAGCAGGTGGGTGGTGTTTCGGGTGATTTGTTCCTCTATTGTTTGGGGCGGGGTTTTGCGGAGGGCCGATGCCAATGAAATGGTTTGCACGATTGTGTCATGGCCGTCAGTTTCCAGGAAGAGACGGTCTGATGGGACCTGTCTGAGGGATTCAGGGTTGTGCTTGAGGCCGAATGAGACCAGGATGCCGTGTGAGTAGAGTTGGCTCATCTGCTCGGGACCGCCGCGGAATCCGTGAATGAGCCAGGGTTGCTCAGGCTTGAGCGTGCGGCGCAGGCGGATCACGCTGTCAAAATCACGTACCACATGGAGTATCATGGGTTTGGCATAATGCTCGGACAGTTCTATCTGGCGTATGAATGCCTGCTCCTGAAGCTCGTGTGACGGGCCTTTCAGTGCGTCGAAGCCACACTCGCCCACCGCCGGAACCCCGGGATTCGCAAGCAGTACTTTCAATGTATCCAACTGATTCTCAAAATCTTCAGTAACATCCCAGGGATGAAGCCCCGCACTGAACCAGTGTCCCTGCTCCATAGCGCCTTCAGGAACAGGTCCACAGCCTATGCAGACCAGCGCCGACCCCGGCACCTGCGGCAAAACATGAGTATGGATGTCCAGTATGTTCATGGAACCGGATCATAACCCGAGCCGCCCCACGGATGACAGCGCAGGACACGCTTTATGGCAAGCCATGTTCCCTTGAAGGGACCGTGTTTGGTTATTGCCTCAATAGCATACTCGGAACAGGTGGGGGTGAACCTGCAGGTAGGAGGGGTAAGGGGTGAAATGAACTTACGGTAAAACCGTATGGGAAGCATCAGCAACCACCCCAATGATTTGGTAAAAATATTCAACAATTTCCTCACTTCTCGGACAGTGTTTCAACCAGTTTTTCCAACGCCTGGGAAAGACGCTGGTCAAGCTTATCGGACTGCCATAGCTTATTGTCATTGAAAAGGAACGCCAATGCCAGACCTTTTCCTTTTAAAGCTACTGTCTCCTTGAGAGAAGAGGACCCGGTGCGGTAGAACTCCCTGATCTGACGTTTGATGCGGTTGCGGTCTACGGCATGGTGAAAATTGCGCTTGGGTGCGCTTATGAGCACCTGTATTCCCTTGATGTCATCGGTCAGGAGCCACACCAGACGGACGGGGAAAACCGATATCTGACGGTTTCCCTCGCTGAAGAGGCGGTCTATCTGCGTGCTGCTGCACAGACGCTCCTGCTTGCTGAATGTGTTTGAACCTGACAACATAAATAAAAAACGGGTTCCGCCCGGGGCATAGTGCCTCAATGAAGGGAACCCGTCTGTATAGGATGTTTTTTACTTCTTCTGGTTGGCTGCAAACCATGCATCGATGGCAGCAGACATGGAGGTGATTCCGGGTACCGGGGCCTCAATGTCAAGACGCAGACCTGCATCGCGGATAGCCTTTGCGGTAGTTCCGCCAAAGCAGCCTATGATCTTCTCACCCTGAACAAAATCAGGAGCGTTCTGCTTGAGAGACTCGATACCGGCCGGGCTGAAGAACACCAGCATATCGTAATCGTCAAGCTCACCTGCTGCAAACTCGTTGCTTACGGTGCGGTACATGATAGCCTCGGTGTGGGCAATCTTGTTGGCATCCAGCAGTTCCTTGAGTTCACCGGTATGAACGTTTGACATGGGGATGAAATACTTCTCTGTCTTGTGCTTGAGGATAGGAGCCATGAGGCTGTCTACCTTACCGGTGTTGCCGAAGAACACCTTACGCTTGCGGTACTGGACATACTTCTGGATGTAGAGAGATACTGTCTCGGTGATGCAGAAATACTTCATATCCTCCGGGATGTTTACTCTCATCTCGGCGCAAAGCTGGAAGAAATGGTCAACAGCGTGACGTGAAGTGAATACTACAGCTGTGTGGTCAAGTATGTTGACATGCTGCTGTCTGAACTCTTTGGCACTGAGCGGGTCGACGCGGATAAAGGGTTTGAACACAAACTCAACGCCATATTTCTCAGCCAGATCAAAATAGGGAGACTTGCCTGTTGTAGGCTGCGGCTGGGATATGAGAACCTTCTTAACTTTCAAGGCTGTATGGTTTTAAATTAGACCAAATAATCTGCTCGTTAGCATGAACTCTATAAGAATAGGCGCTAATTCGAACGCACAAAGGTACATAATAAATCCCGAATTGGAACGCTGATTCTTAAATAAGGTGGTTTTTATCTTGAAAATTCTGCCGGCTATGACCAAAACTCGCATAAAGTATGCAAAAATGAGCAGTGCCAGAAGATGGATGTCCAGGAAAATCACGAAGAATGAGAAGATCAGAATAAATAAACCGGCAACCGAATAGGACATCACGAAAAAGCAATTCCAGCGGCCCGGTTTGAGGGTTATTATCTGTCTTCGGTAGAGAATCTTGTTGGTAACGGTATAAAGCATCAGCTTGATTACCAGACAAAGTACTACCAGGAAGGAATACCAGAGCAGGAAAACGACCTGTGAAAATCCCTCCTCCATCAGATCATGTGAGTAAATGCCCACCGAAATTCCTATGCTGAGGCTGGAAAGTATAAAGACTGCAATGTTCTCACCCGTAGAAAGGAGAGGATAACTTACATCACCGTCAGGACTCTTGAACCTGAACATGGAAAGAAAAGATTTGACATAGTCATACCTGTAAGGACCCATTATCACAAGCATGAGCAGCAATGTCAGTATCATTGCTGAGAGGAACCAATCATTAAGCTGATATGAGTTCGCTAAATCGATTATTGGAATAAAGGACATTATTTGTTTGTATTGATTTTGCTTGTTGTATCATTCCAGTCAGGAAGCGTATCCACAAGTTCAATGGCTTCCTCAGGAGTTTTTGCCACAGCCCACAGCTTCTTGAACACGGGGTTCATGAAATGACGCTGCGCCGTGCGGTCAAGCATATCAAGGAGAGGATCGTAATAGTTATCTGTGTTGAGGATAATGATGGGTTTTACGAAAAGTCCCAACATCTTCCAGGTAATGATTTCAAACAGTTCCTCAAACGTCCCGGTACCACCTGGTAGCGCTACTATCGCATCGGCCATCTGGGACATACGTTTCTTACGCTCGTGCATAGTGGGCGTGATTATGGTCTCGGTAAGCCCTTCATGCAGCCAGCCGTTATCGACCATGAACTGCGGGATAATGCCTATGGAAACGCCGCCGGCATCAAGCGCACCGTCCTCGACCGCAGCCATAAGACCGGTGCTACCGGCACCTGACACAAGTCTCTTGCCGGCTTTGGCAATCAGCCCGCCCAACTCATAAGCCGCATCCACGAACACCTTCTCAGCCTCCGCGCTCGATGCTCCATATACCACAATAGTATCTCTCTCCATTTGCACTACAGGGTCTGACCCCTTTTGTCACGTGAAAATATTAAAATTAGTAACCTCTTTACCCCGTGCAAAAGGGGTCTGACCCCAATTGCACAAAATCGCTCAAAATCTCAATATCTGTAGTGCTCCGCCTTATACGGACCCTCCACAGGAACGCCGATATAGTCAGCCTGAGCCGGGGTAAGTTTTGAAAGATGCACGCCGATACGCTCCAGGTGCAGGCGGGCCACCTCCTCGTCAAGATGCTTGGGCAGACGATATACATCTACCGGATACTGCTTGTTGAACAGTTCTATCTGAGCCAGGGTCTGGTTGGTGAAACTGTTGCTCATTACAAAACTGGGGTGTCCCGTTGCGCAGCCCAGGTTAACCAGTCGGCCGTCGGCCAGAAGGATGATGCTGTGTCCGTCGGGGAAGAAATAGCGGTCTACCTGAGGCTTTACGTTCTGGCACTTGATGCCGGGTATCTTCTTGAGTTTGTCTACCTGGATCTCACTGTCAAAGTGGCCGATGTTGCAGACTATTGCCTGATCGGGCATTACCTTGAGATGATCGGTTGTTATGACATCGATATTACCTGTGGTGGTTACGAATATGTTGCCAAGGGGGGCGGCCTCGTCCATGGTCACAACCTCATAGCCTTCCATGGCAGCCTGAAGTGCGCAGATGGGGTCAATTTCGGTTACCAGCACGCGGGCACCGTACGAGCGCATGCTCTGGGCACAACCCTTGCCTACCTCACCGTAACCGGCCACGACGCATACCTTGCCTGCAATCATTACATCGGTTGCACGCTTGATACCGTCGGCAAGTGACTCACGGCAACCGTACAGGTTGTCAAACTTGCTCTTGGTAACGGAATCATTCACGTTGAATGCGGGGAACAGGAGCTCGCCGTTCTGCTGCATGCGGTACAGACGGTGTACGCCGGTGGTGGTCTCCTCACTTACACCCTTTATGTTCTTGGCTATGTTCTGCCAGTAGGTGTTTCTCTTTACCTTGGCAACAGCCTTGAGTGCGGCCAGGAGTTCACGTTCATCGGCCGATTCAGCCTCATAGTCCAGGGCCTTGGGGTCTTTCTCTCCCTTAACGCCCAGATGTATCATGAGAGTGGCGTCACCGCCGTCATCGACTATCATGTTGGGTCCTCCCTCGGGGAAATTCATGGCCTGCAGCGTGCACCACCAGTACTCCTGTGCGGTCTCGCCCTTCCAGGCAAAGACTGCTGCGCTGCCGGCTGCGGCAATGGCGGCTGCAGCATGATCCTGAGTGGAATATATATTGCATGAGCACCAGCGGATATCGGCGCCCAACTCATGCAGAGTTTCTATAAGGACTGCTGTCTGGATGGTCATGTGCAGGGAACCCATGATGCGGGCGCCCTTAAGAGGTTTTGAATCACGGTACTTGTCACGGAGAGCCATCAGACCCGGCATCTCCTTCTCGGCCATCTCAATCTCCTTACGGCCGAAATCAGCCAGATTAATGTCTGCCACCTTGTACGGCAGGTTTGAATAAAGTTCGTTCATACTTAAATAATTGTGTCCGCAAAGGTAATAAAAAAAGAGAGGGGTCGCATTTTTGCGATCCCTCTCTTTTTCATTACCTAGCCTTACTTACGCAGACCGAGAGCCTTAACGATGGCGCGGTAGCGCTCGATGTCTCTCTCCTTGAGGTAGTTGAGCAGTCTGC
>JAEEGJ010008068.1_pt1 | contig 29368 bp, 30 predicted proteins | sample 8958761 | NCBI WGS metagenome assembly JAEEGJ01 (sample SAMN16246546, study PRJNA631951) | gut metagenome | biome: gut microbiome; feature: rumen; material: RS-attached | host: Bos | place: Iran: Karaj | collected 2018-10
ATCGGCTCCTCTTACGGATTCAAGGATTTCTCCCTTTCCTTCACCGGATCCGAATCTGGGTACTCTTGCTTTAAGAAGATACGAGTCTCTCTGATATCCGGAAAAAGCAAGTGAACCTTTGTGCTCACTCTCTCTTTCGAAACGCCACTTGACCAGGTAGGAATCAACCTTCTGGGCAAGATTCCTGCATCCGTCGAGGGAAATGATCCCCAAACTTCCTACGGGAATGCTTTCAAGATTTCTTTTCTCTTCACGCTTGGGCATATTAATATTCTCCTGTTATAAAACGTTCCGAAGATCCGGACCGCATAATTTCAATATTTCATATGATCCCGTTATCCTCGAGAAAATTCTGTCCGAATAACGGTCCCTCAAGTCTACCAGTTCCAGATTAGTCGAAATGATCGTGGACTTTCTGGAATTATATCTTTCGTTCAAAATCGTGAAAAGTTCCGTTCCGACAAAGGAATTCGTCATTTCGGAACCAAGATCATCCATAATAAACAGGTCACAATCGTAGATCCTGTCCTTAACATCTACAGCCTCAGACGCTTTATCCCTTGAAAACTGAGCCTTGGCAAGGGTATCAAACAGCGTATTGGCACTCATATATACCACACTGTGATATGAGGCAAGAAGTTCCGAAGCAATACAACAGCTCAGGAAAGATTTGCCGGTACCTACTGTACCACAAAACAGTATATTTCGGTAGTCCGTATCAAAAGAATCGATAAATCCCCTGCAATACTCTACCGCTTTATCGAAATGATCCTTGATATCATCATCGAATATATCGGTGCGCATGGCAAGAAAGTTGTTTCTCTTAAGGAGTTCGGCCATTCCGGACTGCTCCAGAAGGATCTCGGATTCCCTTTTTCTGAAACATTTACACTTTTCCGCGGGCCCGTCAGATTTTACGATAAATCCGGTATCTTTGCAATAAGGACAGGTATAAATCCTGTCTGCATATGCCGGGTCCACGCCTGCTGCCTTGACCAAAGTTTCCTTTTCAGCCTTTGCAGTGGCAATCTTGGCCTCTATAGCAGCTTCATCGTTTCCCTTAAGGGCAGCAAAAGCTTTTTCGGTCAAAAGATCCATTATCCTCATGTCAGCTTCCCTGATCTCGGGATGCTCGGAATAGACCTTATTAAGCCTTTCGTCGCGAATTCGCTCGTTTTCTATCCTAATGCTGCTGTATTCTTCCTGCAGCTTTTCTATTGCCCCGTTCTGAAGTGCCACCTTTATGCTCCGTTTCAGTTCTTGATGAGTTTTTTCTCAAGTGCTTCGAAATCGTAGTCGGTTCTCTGTGTGAATCTGTTGAACATATTGGAAGAATTGTTGCCTGCCTTCTGGGCATTGCTCTTACCGTTTCCGGTTCTGTTTTTCTCGGAATTCTCTTCGTGGGCTTTATCGAGATTATCGATATCTCTGATGGTTCCGACTCCCTTGTCCTTCCAATTCTTAAGGATCTTATCTGCGTACTGGAAGCGGTTCTTCTCCGTAGCCATAACGGTTCTTTCGCATGCTTCCAGGATAATATCGTCGGTAAATCCGTACTCTCCGGTCCATTTGGTGATATAGGAGACTTCCTTATCGGTAGGAGTATTGCCCGTCTTACCGAGCTGTCTCATTATCTCATAGACCTTTCTGTCATACCTTCCGGGTGCGTTTTCAGCCTCCCGGGGAGTGGTTATGCCGCTCTCTTTCCAGGATATGGCAACCTTTTCGATATATCTGAAATCGGACTTGTCTTTAGAAGCACAGTATTGGAGGAGGTGATCGAAAAGTTCGTCCGAGAAACCAAGTTCTTCACAGATATAAATGATGGTGCCGATATCCGAGGGTGAAAGAGGCTTCTTCCTATATTCTTCGGCAAGATAGAATATATCTATTCCGCTTTCCGAAGATGTATGGGATGTTTTAAAATCCCTTACCTTGGAAGGTGTATAAGAAGGCTTTGCGGGAATTGCTGCAGCCTTATCTTCGGCCTCTGCAAGTGTGTCCGCAGCCTTACGTTCCTGTTTTACCGTCTGTACTGAATGGGTGGATTCAACGGAGGGTTCCGTAATATCACTCTTGCACAGATTCTTAAGATGTACTCCCACAAGGGCTCCGGACTCATCAAAATCGAGTTCAAGCAGTCCCTTGCACTGCCAATATTTGAATGCTCTGAGAACATCTTTCTCGGTATAGTTAAATCTGTCAGCTATGTCGGTGATCGATGTCTCAAGATGTGCACTCATCATGCGTACGGTATAGAGATATACTTTAAGCTGTGCATCGTTTGCATCGGTCATGTATTCGTCGATGAACCTGTTCGAAAGGATCGTCGCGTTTATGTAGCTGTCCTGATAAATAGTTAACTGTGACAAAAGGTGACCCCCGTTCTTACCGCCTGATCCAAATCCGCGGTAATACCACTTATAACACATAAGGTTCACCGTTAAAATGGACAAAATGACGATTTCTCAGAAACCATGCGGGTTTGGGAGTTAGTCACATCTTCGGTGGATTAAGTGGATTAAGTGGATAACGGGTGTAAGGTGTGCATGAACACTGGATTTAGATATCCACAATAAAATTAAATAATCCACGGTATTTTCAATCTTTACAAATTGAAACACCGTGGATATGTGGACAGTTTAGCTCTGAAGGAGCGAATCGCCTATTTTATATACATCTCCGGCCCCCATAGTTATCAACATGTCTCCCTCTTGGCAATTTTTTCGGAGGTGGTCCTCAATTTCTTCAAAAGAGGGGAAATAATAACTATCGGTTCCTTTCTTTCTGACAGCTTCGGCCAAAAGTTCCGAACTCATTCCCAGGGTATCGGTCTCTCTTGCCGCATAGATATCTGCAAGAACAACCTTATCTGCCATGCTTAAGACTTCCGCGAAATCATCGAAGAACGCCTTGGTTCTTGAATATGTGTGAGGCTGGAAAACAACCCAAAGGTCCTTGTGCTTGACGGAGAGTGCGGCTTTCATGGTAGCTCTGATCTCTGTGGGATGATGCGCATAGTCATCAACGAGCATTACACCGTTAAGAATGGTTCCCTTTTTCTGGAATCTTCTGTCGGTTCCTTCGAAGCTGTTAAGCGCCTTGGATACCGCTGTTTCCTCCGCTCCCACAGCATCCGCAAAAGCACAGGCGGCAAGTGCGTTCAGTATGTTATGCTCACCGGGAACGCCAAGGTGGATGTGCATTCTGTCCTTGCCGCGTACTTTAAGATCAAACTCGGGACATCCCATTTCATCGTAGAAAATATTCTCTGCGGTATAATCGGGTTCTTTGTCCCCTGAGGCAAGTCCGAATGTAACCACGTTGCATACAAGGTCTTCGGTGATATAATCTGTATTCTCGATGGCGGAATTGATGATAAGTGTTCCGTCCTCTGATACAAGTGATGCAAACTTTTTAAATGAAGCCCTGATATCATCCAGATCTTTGAAGAAATCCAAATGGTCTTCTTCTATATTAAGAATAAGTGCGATATCCGGGAAAAAGTCCAGGAAGCTGTTGGTATATTCACAGGCCTCCGTTACAAAATAGTCCCTGCCGCCAACTCTGATATTACCGCCGATTGAAGGAAGCATTCCTCCTACGGTAATGGTAGGATCCGTCTCCTGGGCCATGAGGATCTCACTTACCATGGATGTGGTGGTGGTTTTTCCGTGAGTTCCGCTGATAGCGATGGAAGTCTTGTAATTCTTCATCAGCTGTCCCACAAGCTGCGCACGGGTAAGTGAAGGGATTCCGAGCCTCTTTATCTCGATGTATTCGGGATTGTCGGGGTGGATTGCTGCGGTAAATACCGCAACAGCTATGTCGTCCGTAATATTTTCGGCCTTCTGGCCGTAGAAAACCTTGATTCCTTCTTTTTCCAGGAGCTCGGTGACCTCCGAAGGAGCTCTGTCAGAGCCCGATACGTCGAAGCCTTCGCGCTTAAGTATAGTGGCCAGTCCGCTCATACTTATGCCGCCGATTCCCACAAAATAAACCTTTACAGGCTTGGAAAAATCGATATTGTACATTTCATGCCTCCTAATTGCTTAAAAAGCAGTAGACATAAATAGGATAATAAGATATTATCTCCTTTGTGTCCAAATAGACATTATAGCATTTATCACAAAAGTCTGCATCTTTGGACGCGAACGTAACTCGGTCAGTTCGAAACCTTCCTGACCTAAAACAAAACTAGAGGAAAAACAAATGAAAAATCACAAAAAAGTTCTGTTCATCACCTATGCTGCCGTAATCGCAGCGCTCTACACCGTGCTTACTTATTATGCAGGTGTTCTCAACCTCGCAAGCGGGGTTATCCAGGTAAGATTCTCCGAAGCACTTACCATACTCGCAGCATTTACTCCCGCTGCCATTCCCGGACTCTATATCGGATGTATTATTGCGAACCTTCTCACTCCCGAAAGTGTTCCGCTGGATGCAATATTCGGTTCTCTTGCTACACTGATCGGTGCAGTCGGAACCTACCTTCTCACCCATAAGAAAACAGAGAACGGATGGAAATTCAAGCCCGGCAAAAAGAGCATGTTCCTTGCTCCCCTGCCTCCCGTTCTCGCAAATACCATTATCGTTCCTTTTATTCTGGCATATGTTTATCAGTTTGAGGGCACCATTCCTTTCTTTATGCTGACCGTTGGTGTCGGAGAGATCCTCAGCTGCTACGTACTGGGAGTTCCCCTCTACAGCGCCCTCGTAAACAAAAAAGACCAGATATTCTTAGCTTAATAAAGCTTTAAACAAGTCTTAAACGCACTCCTCTATAACCCTATGTTATGATTTTCAAGGGGTTACAGAGGAGATTTTTTATATGAAAAAAAGACTTTTGGCAGCAGTCCTCTTAACTGCAATTTCACTCTCCGCATGCGGAAAATCAACCGGTAACGCTCTCGAAGAGATAATCGATTCTTCGGAGAAATTACTGGGTGCTCCTATATCTGAAATAGCTTTTGAAGATGATACGGATTTGGTTTCTGACGAAATCGAAAAAGATATCACCGAGGATGAGCCCGTCGTAAAAGAAGAATTTACTTTTAATCCCCACGTATTTTCCGACAGAGATGTCATAGTTTGGGGCGAAGACGCACGGGATGCGTTCTTTAACATGGTCGATGCCATGAGAAAAGGTGAGGACACCTTCGAATGTGCCAGTGAAGAAGCCTACAACACCGCAACCGGCGGAAGACTTATAGATTATTATTTTCCCGTAGCGGACATGCTCGTTAACGATGAATACTACGATAACCTTTCTTATGAAAACGGTGTGGGAGTAATCCCCTATCTTGATAAGAAGGAAGAATTCCTTGAAAAAGAAAAAGAATTCGAAACCTTAGTCACAGACATTCTTAACGAGAATGTAAAGACATCATATTCCGAATTCGAAATTGCTCTTTCTCTATATGTATATATAAGTCAGAACTACACTTACGATTATGATATGCGTGATGCAATGTACACCACCCGTGGGGACGAGATTGCAACCTACAGGGCATTTACCGAAGGTCAGGGAATCTGTCAGGAGCTTTCAGGCGTATATAATTACCTTCTTCTCCAGTGCGGTGTTGAGTCCGATGTAATGACAGGTCCCGATCATCAGTGGAACTTCGTTAACATCAGAGGTAAGGATTATCACATAGATCCCACATTCGGACTTGTAATCCGGGGAGTTGCGGATAACCGCACACCTCTTGATTACTTCATGATGACCGATGAAGACCGTGAATACTACGGTGGCTTCCCCATCGACGAATTCGGCATCTGCGGACTCGGTGATGAAAGCAGGGACAGATTTGATTTCCACGCAACTGACGAAAGTTTCTCACCTTTCAGATTCGCCTACTTCATCGAAATGGACACCGACAAAAACATCGTAACCTACTTCGATTTCGCATCGGAAGAAACCAGACAATTCCAATACGTAGACTAATAAAAATGTGACAAGGGGTCTGACCCCTTGTCACTTATTTTTTACCTGTGAATTTAAGCGATCCCGCAGGACACTTACTTATACACTTCCCGCATCTGATGCAGTCTGCATGATTGCATTCGGTGACGGGATTTAATTTCATGGGGCAGGCCTTTTCACATACGCCGCAATTCGTGCATGTTGTTTTATCGTGCTTGATCCTGATAAGTGCGATCTTATTGAACAGGCCGTAAATTGCACCCAGCGGACAGATAAATCTGCAAAAGGGTCTGAATATGCTCATGGAACAAATAAGTATTCCCACGAGGATAATAGTCTTAATCATGAATGTAAGTCCGGCTTGGGCTCTGAGGGTTTCATTAAAACCGATCAGGAACATTCCGCCTATGGTTCCCTGGGGACAGATGTACTTACAAAATGCAGGATAACCCATTCCCTTTTCGATTGATATAACGATGGGAAGTGCAATGACCAGAACCACCAGCATCACATACTTAAGCCATCCAAGGTATTTAAATCTCTTTACGCATTTCGGAAAAGGAATCTTATAAAGGAGCTCCTGCAGAAGTCCGAATGGGCACAGCCATCCGCATACAAATCTTCCGAACAGTGCGGCAAAGAAAAGTATGGATCCCACCACATAGGTATTCACACCCTTTTTAAGATTGCCGAGAGTCTGCTGAAGAGATCCCAGAGGACATGAACCTGCAGCGGCCGGGCATGAATAACAGTTAAGCCCGGGAACGCATACTCCCTTTGTACTTCCCGTATGCAATCTGCCTTTGAACAGATTGGTCACAAAGGGATTATACAAAAGCGTCGTAATAAATTGTGTTATCTTCCTGCGTTTATCCAAGTCCGATACACTCCAGACAGATTGTGTTTCCTTTTCTCTCGGTTTCTTTGACCTTGCCGGTATATGCTCCGATTGTTATAAGAACCACCGAAAGGATAAGCAGGATTATTCCGATCAGATTTATTTTCTTCATAAATACACCGTTTTTACTTCGATGAATTGATCGCATCATAAACGGTATCATCCATCCAGTCATATGAAGCCTGACCGAGCTGGTTTCCGTATACGACTCCGTTTCCGTCTATAACAATGCTGAGAGGAACCGCATCAATACTGAGTCCTTCAATTCCCCAATCATCAACATAGTAAATGGGAATGGTGACATCGTAATCATCCGCATACTGCAGTCCGAGTTCGGGACCTTCTGCAAGATCTATCATGATAAATACAACATCGTCGGAATACTTATCATATACATCTTCCATGTCGGGAAGTTCATAGAAGCAATAGGTGCACCATGTGGTAAAGAAATTGATGTATACCGCTTTTCCGCTGAATTCGGAGATAGTGTGGCGATTTCCTTTAGCATCATAGAATTCAAAATCGGGAACCTGTTCTCCTACCTCATATCCAACGGGAAGAGGCTTTTCGGGCTTCTCAGACTCCTCGGGCTCGGGCTCTTCGTCTTCATCTGCGTCTGCTTCTTTTTTGTCGTCCTCATCCTCGGCATCTTCATCTTCGGCGTCTTCATCGTCTTCATCGTCTTCATCGTCCTCATCATCCGAATCATCGCCGCGATCATTTTCTTCCTCTTCGATCTCGGTATTATTTCCGATATTAAACGCACAACCGTTTACTGAAATGAGCACAGAAACGGTGAGCATCAGCGCAATTAAAATCTTTCTTTTCATAATTAAATCCTTTCAAATCAAACTGTTTTATCTGCCCACACTTCAGAACCCGCATAGGCATAGGTTATAAACTGATTTCCGTTGTTTTCAAACAGTTCCGTCATCTTGGTGATGTCTTTCTTATAAAGCTCACCGGTGGCAGGATCCATGATAACCAGTTCCTTATCATTATGTCCCGTAATAAGAACCGCTCCACCGCCCTGCATAAGAGCCATAACGGGAATATCCCTGTCCATATAGTAGTAGAGCTGGTCCAGCGTACATCCGGTAAGGTCAAGGACGGTAACGTTGTCCATGTTTTCCTGTAAGATATCGCTTATGGAGCTGCCGCTTCCGAGAAGAAGCTCGGAATTTCTGATGACACCCTCATGAGCCATCATCACATCCATGCAGACGCTGAGTGCGCTTTCACCCTCACCGATCTCATTGGCAGTTATTTCAAGTATCTGATTAACGGCTTTTCTGGAAGAGTATTTCCAGATCACATTTCCGTTTTCTTCAATCGCGGTTCCGCCACATTCAAAGGCTGCCTCAACAGCCGCGCTCTCCGACAGATAGATCCTGCATCCGCCCTTTGCATCAAATACAAAGAATCTCTTCAGATCTTCGGAAAGATCCGGATCAAGGATTGCCACATCTTCGGAAAGGATCTCTCCGGGAGTGGTTACCTTGAGGTTATTGATCTTGATAGGGTTTCTGGTCTGGATCTGAACGTATCTTTCGTACTTATCGATAACTGCAACGGACAGATAGTTTCTTCCGGTCTGGTCCTCACTCTTAGCGGTGATGCTGTCTTCGGACGCAGGCATATACGATCCGGGTTCGCCGGAAAGTCTCGAAAGTCTTATAATGCTTCCTTCAACATCCGCTTCGGTAACATAGAATCCTTCTTTTTCATAATATGCCAGGAGCTTACCGGTTCCGTCGCAGATACATATCCTGTACATGGGGAAAAGCAGATTTCCGCTGGTCTCGGTCTGAAGATCCTGCTGACGCGCAACACCGTAGATCATGTCTTCTCCGATGAATCCGAGGAATCTGATATATTCTCCTCCGCCTGCAGATACAGTAACCGAGGTTTCGGTATTAAGATCCGTTACCGCAAGATCTCTTGAAAGGGCATTGGTATCTTCTCCGATAGTAACGATGTATCTCTGGTCTTCACTTGTCTGAAGAACGTCTCCCGACCAGTACATTCCGGTAGTCCTGATGGTCTTTTCGTTAACATCAATTCTGAATACGGAATTTTCCATCGTAAAATACAGATGGGAATTGTCATTCATATACAGAAGTCTTCCCACTTCCTCCAGGAGAATATCGGGGGATTTTTCATAAGGGATATAAAGGAGTTCTTTTATGGAATTGATCTTATCCTCGTAAGAATATACGCATATTCCCACATCGCCTTCATGATTTCCGCGGTTCATGTAGCCGTAAACCGCAAATACCATGTTGCCGTCGTCCTCTACTCTGAGGATTCTGATATTGTGTCTTGAATTGATATTTCTTACATCGAATACGCCGTAATCGTAGAAGCTGTATACCGAAGCAAGTTTTCCGGATCCTTCGTTGTACAGGAAAAGTCTGTCTCCTGATACAAAGGCAACGCATCCGCCTTCATTACTTTCCATCATCTCGGGATTTTCACCTGCGATTCCGAGAAGGATCTTGTCATTTGCACACATATCAGTGGGATCGGTTATCTCTTCCATGGTCCTTACATAGGACATGATGTAGATTCCCTTATCCGTGTATCTGACTGTAATGGCTTCGTGTGCCTTATATGCGGTAAGGGACATTCCGTAACCGCTTCTGAGCATGTAATCTATGCAGATGGTTGCATTGGGACCGCAATCTTCACGCAGGTAAATAAGAGGATCTCCGTAAGGTGTAACTTCCAGGTCGCCGTATGTTACCTGTGAGAATGACGAATGGATATCAACATATGCAAATGTTGAGTTATCTGAAAGAGACGAATTGGTCTCGAGATGTTTTTTGATATTCTGTGCTTCCTTCTTATCGAAGAGACAATCATGGAAGTATCTTGCGTAGGCGACCTTGTTGTAAGCCAGTTCATCATCACCGGATATAACGCGGGTATAGTAATAGATCTCCCTTCCATCTTCCATGGATAGTTTAATTTCCATGGAATACTCGGCGCCTGCCTTGTACAGATCCTTAAGGCTGATCTTGGAAGTCATATTACCGATATTGTTAAGAAGAAGCTCTGCTTCACCTTCTTCGATGAGTCTGTTATCTTCGATATTTCTCATCTCATAGGAAGCGGATGCTACCTTTTCGCCCAAAGTGGTTATGACAAGCGAAACTCTTCTGTTGTCATCCATGTAGGTAAGAGTATCTCTGTCATAGGAAATATCCCTCCTGTTCGAATAACCGAAGAGAGGGTTATATGTAATGTCACCCATGGACATGTAAATAACCGGCTGCGATGCCGGATCCATATCCACGGTCATATTCACCTGTTTGCGGCTGAATATATGTCCGAATATCAATACCGATGATACGAAGACAAGTATATACACCACTGCTTTTATCAGGATTTTCTTCATAACAGATCTATTATAGAATAAAAAGATCCTGCGGTCTATCAGTGGCCGCAGGATGCTTTGTTATACGTATTATTTAAGAGCATTGATTCTGGTAATAGCCCTCTGGAGTGCTACTTCGGCGCGGCTCATGTCGATATCATCGGTCTTGCTGTCGAGTCTTGCCCTAGCTCTTTCCAAAGCTGCCTTTGCTCTCTCTTCATCAATCTCGTCGGGCCACTCAACGGCCTCTGCGAGAATATTGAATGAATCGGGAAGGATCTCTGCAAATCCCGAGTGAAGAGCGGCTGTCTTTATCTCATCACCTTCATGGATGGTAAGGATACCCGGTTTGCAGATGACCGTAAGGGGAATATGTCCGGGATAGCACCCGATCTCACCCTCTGTCGTATTCATTTCTACCATGTCCGCCTCGCCCTCGTAGAAGACTCTGTCGGGTGTGACGATCCTAAGTTTGAATTTTTCCATGAGATAGATGATCTCCTAATTACTTAGCGTTGTATGCTGCAACTACGTCATCGATTGAACCCTTGCTGAGGAAGTAGCTCTCGGGGATATCGTCATGCTTTCCTTCGAGAATCTCTCTGAATCCTCTGATTGTCTCTTCGATGGGTACGTATTTTCCTTCGAGTCCGGTGAACTGTCCTGCTACGAAGAAAGGCTGTGACAGGAAACGCTGTACCTTACGTGCTCTTGATACGACGATCTTATCTTCTTCGGAAAGCTCGTCCATACCGAGAATTGCGATGATGTCCTGAAGTTCCTTATATCTCTGGAGGATCTCCTGAACGCCACGGGCAGTCTTATAATGCTCCTCACCTACGATCCTGGGATCGAGGATACGGGATGTGGACTCGAGGGGATCTACTGCAGGATAGATACCGAGCTCAACGATGCTTCTTGAAAGAACGGTGGTAGCATCGAGGTGCGCGAATGTGGTAGCGGGCGCGGGGTCGGTAAGGTCATCCGCAGGTACGTATACAGCCTGAACAGAAGTAATGGATCCGTTCTTGGTTGATGTGATTCTCTCCTGAAGAGCACCCATCTCGGTCTGAAGTGTAGGCTGATAACCTACGGCCGAAGGTACACGTCCGAGAAGTGCGGAAACCTCGGAACCTGCCTGGGTGAAACGGAAAATGTTATCGATGAAAAGGAGTACGTCCTTTCCACCCTTATCTCTGAAGTACTCTGCCATGGTAAGTCCGGTAAGACCTACTCTCATTCTTGCCCCGGGGGGCTCGTTCATCTGGCCGAAGACCATGGTGGTCTTGTCGATAACTCCCGACTCGGTCATTTCGTGATAAAGGTCATTACCTTCACGGGTTCTCTCTCCTACACCGGTGAATACTGAGTATCCGCCGTGCTCGGTAGCGATGTTTCTGATAAGCTCCTGAATAAGGACTGTCTTACCTACACCTGCGCCTCCGAAAAGTCCGATCTTACCACCCTTCTGATAAGGGCAAAGGAGATCGACGACCTTGATACCGGTCTCGAGGATCTCGGACTCGGTTGACTGCTCTTCGAAAGAAGGAGCCGGTCTGTGGATAGGTTCGTAATCTACTCCTTCGGGAGCCGGCTTGTTATCGATGGGATCACCGAGAACATTGAATATTCTTCCGAGGGTATTTTCTCCGACGGGAACGGATATGGGAGCTCCGGTAGCAATAGCATCCATGCCTCTTACAAGACCGTCGGTGGATCCCATTGCAATACATCTGACCGTATCGTCTCCGAGGTGCTGTGCAACCTCTACAACGAGCTTAGATCCGTCACTAAGAGGAACCCTGATAGCCTCGTTTATCTCAGGAAGCGAACCTTCATCAAATCTGACATCAAGGACAGCTCCGATGATCTGTGTGATCTTTCCTTTATTCTCTGCCATTTTGTTTCCTTTCCTTATCCGTTCAAAGCCTGGGAACCTGCGATGATCTCGGTAAGTTCCTGAGTGATGGAACCCTGACGGGCTCTGTTGTATTTAAGCGTCAGGTCATCGATCATATCCTCGGCATTGCTCGTCGCATTGTCCATGGCCTGCATTCTCGCACCGTTCTCACTGGCAAGTGCCTCGATCAGCGCTCCGTGGATCTGGCCCGCGATATATTTGGGAATGATCATATCCAGTGCTTCTTCATCGCCCGGCTCGAAATTCATTATCGCATCGATCTTGTCGGGTTTTCCGTCATTGTTCTCGTCTATGCTGTCAACGGGGAGCAGCTTTACGAGTGTGGGGACGTGAGTCACTGTATTCTTGAAAAATGTATATGCAAGATAAATCTCACCTATCTCACCTTCCGAATACGACTTAAGGAGTATGTCCGTAAGTCCCATCGCATCCAGATATGTGGGTGCTTCGATGATGTCCGGAAGATTTCTTACCACGTTGAACCCGTGTCTGTGGAACACCTCGTAGCCTTTGTTTCCGACGGTGTAGATGTCAAGATCTTCCTTCCGGAAATCGGGATTGCCAGTTACAAGCTTTACCACATTGGAGTTATAACCGCCCGCAAGGCCTCTGTTGGAGGTGATGACCACGATCGCTTTTCTCTCGGAATCGTTTCCCTTGAGATACTTGTGATCGGACTGTCCGACTCTTGCGAGAATGCTGCACACGGTCCTGTACATGGTATCGAAGTAGCTATGTGATTTTTCTGCATTGCTCCTGGCACGCTGAAGCTTGACCGTGGACACAAGCTTCATCGCCTTGGTGATCTGCTGTGTGCCCTGTATACTGGTCCTGCGCCTCTTAATGTCACGCATTGAAGCCATCGCACTTACCTCTAAAGTTTATTCTTCGGTTTTAAGGAATGTCTCCTTGAACTGGTCGATAGCCTTCTTCAGACTCTCTTCGTTCTCATCGCTGAGTATCTTATCCTGTCTGATTCCGGAAAGAACCTCGGGATACTTGGAGGAAAGGAATTCGATGAATTCCTTCTCGAACCTGGTGATCTCGCTTACGGGAACATCAAGCAGGTACTTCCTTGTTACGACATAGATCATGATGACCTGGTTCTCGACAGGCATGGGTGAATACTGAGGCTGCTTGAGAACCTCCCTGATCCTTTCGCCCTGTGCGAGCTTTTCCTTGGTGTCGTCATCAAGCTCGGAACCGAACTGTGCAAACGAAGCAAGCTCTCTGTACTGGGCAAGCTCGGTTCTGATGGGTGCCGAGATCTTCTTCATAGCCTTGATCTGTGCGGCACCTCCTACTCTGGATACCGAAAGACCCGCATTGATAGCCGGTCTGAAACCGGAGTTGAACATCTCGGTCTCAAGATAGATCTGTCCGTCGGTAATGGAGATAACGTTGGTAGGAATATATGCGGAAACGTCGCCCGCCTGTGTCTCGATGATGGGAAGTGCGGTGAGCGATCCTCCGCCGTACTCTTCGCTCATTCTGGCAGCTCTTTCGAGAAGTCTTGAATGGAGATAGAATACGTCTCCGGGATAAGCTTCTCTCCCGGGCGGTCTGTGAAGGAGAAGTGAGAGTGTTCTGTATGCGGCAGCATGCTTACTCAGGTCATCATAAATGACAAGAACGTCACCGCCGTTCTCCATCCACTCTTCTCCGATAGCACATCCCGAATAAGGTGCGATGTACTGGAGGGGAGCAAGATCGGAAGCCGTTGATACGACAACCGTTGTATATGACATTGCTCCGTATTCTTCAAGGGTCTTAACGATATTGGCTACGGTCGATGCCTTCTGGCCGATCGCAACGTAGATACAGTTAACGCCCTGACCTTTCTGGTTGATGATCGTATCGATAGCGATAGCGGTCTTACCGGTCTGACGGTCACCGATGATGAGCTCACGCTGTCCGCGTCCGATGGGGATCATGGAGTCGATAGCCTTGATACCTGTCTGAAGGGGAGTATCAACGCTCTTACGTGTGATAACGCCGCTTGCGACTCTCTCGATACGACGGTACTTTGTAGTCTGAATGGGGCCTTTGCCGTCTATGGGCTGTCCGAGTGAGTTGACTACTCTTCCGAGAAGAGCATCACCTACGGGCACCTCAACAACTCGTCCGGTCGTCTTGACGGTATCTCCCTCACTGATATTCCTGGATGATCCGAGCAGAACCGCACCGACATTGTCTTCCTCAAGGTTGAGGACCATGCCGTATACCTCTCCGGGGAATTCCAGAAGCTCGCCCTGCATAGCCTTCTCGAGGCCGTGCACTCTGGCGATACCGTCTGCAACCTGGATAACGGTACCTACGTCAGCAACTTCCAGGGTGGAAGCGTAACGCTTTATCTGCTCCTTGATAACGGAACTGATTTCTTCAGGTTTCAAATTCATGTTATCGTATTCCTCTCTTTCCGGCGGGTTTTATCCCAGCTGGATATCTAAAAGCTTGGAAGTGAGATCGTCGAGCCTGGTCTTGACGGATGCATCCGCCACACGGTCTCCGATACGTATCACAATGCCTCCTATGATCGAAGGATCGACAGTGTAATGCGTCTCTAAAGTCGCATAGGTAGTGGTCTGACGTATGCGTTCCTCTACCGCCAGTCTCGTATTTATATCAAGATCCATGGGAGAGGTTATGTACACAACCCCGATCCCGCGGTCTGCTTTAATACGGTCGGTAAAATATTCAAATATGGAGTCCAGTTCTTTAAAGCGCTCTTTTTCTACAACAGTCAGGATAAATCCCGTGAGTTCGTCCATCACTCTTCCGCGGAAGGTCTCTTCGACTATCTTCTTCTTATCCTCCTTGGATACGGAAGGATGGAGCATGAGCTTGGTGAAATCCGGATTTTCATCGAGGACCTTTTTGATCACCCCGATCTCCTCCAGCATATCATCGGCTCTTTCGGAACTGACGGCCGTGTCATAAAGAGCTTCTCCGTAAACACCGGATATCAGTTTTGCCATGTGCTCTCACCTATTTCTTTCAGGGCCTCTTCAACAAGCCCTTCCTGCACGGTTGTGTCAATGGATGCGGAAACGACTTTGCCTGCGATGAGTGATGCAAGCTCAACCATTTCCTTCTTAACATCATCAGCCACCTTCTGCTTCTCGAGCTCTGCTTCCCTGGATGCGTGCTCTACGATACGTCCGGCCTCTTCACGCGCACGGGCAACGATCTGCTTTTCGTTCTCGATACCTCTCTTGTGCGCATCAGCCAGGATTCCCTCCGCTTCGGTATCTGCGGCCTTCATCTTGGCTTCATACTGCTCCTTGAGCTCTGCAGCCTGCTTCTCGCTGTCGGCTGCGGCCTTCAGTTCATCCTCGATGTGCTTTTTCCTGGCCTCAAGATACTTCCTTGCGGGATTCCAGAGAAAATAACTCATGAAGAGAAAGAGAACAAATATGGCGATGATCATCAGGCAAGAATCGGCAACCAGCTGGAAATCCAGACCGAAAAGTCTGGGCTGCATGCCTTCAGTCAATAACAACATTCTCTTGCCTCCTTTCTCATTTTATGTTCGGTGTTTCTGGGTAGCGTAGGCATCATACAAAAGGCTTAACGAACATAAGAAGCATAGCTACAAGGAGACCGTAAAGACCGGTGGTCTCTGCAACTGCCTGTCCGAGAAGCATGGTAGACATGATGTCTCCCTTTGCTCCGGGATTACGTCCTACTGCGGAAGCACCGTGTCCTGCAGCGATACCCTGGCCGACACCGGGTCCGATACCTGCGATAACGGCAAGTCCGGCACCTATAGCGGAACAACCGTATACAAAGTTCTCATTGAATTCCATATTATTTTCCTCCGTTAAAACCGTTTATATGTTCATAGGCCCTGCGGCCCGAAGAACCAGATTAATTGTCGCCTCTTGCGCTGGAGATGTAGGTCATGGTCAGCATACAGAATACGTATGTCTGTATCGCACCGGAAAAGAGGTCGAAGTATACATGAAGCGCTGCCGGCCATCCTGTTGCTATCCATCCGAGGAGTCCGTAGATGAGTGCCATCATAACGGTTCCGGAAAGGACATTTGCGAAGAGACGTAAGGACAGTGAAATGGGTACCGCAATGTCCGAAATGATATTGATGGGGAGCCAGATGGGAAGCCAGGGAGGCAGGGGCGAGCACTTGTCTGCCCAGAGCTGCTTAGGCTTGGAGAATCTGACCTCGCTGTAGTGAATGATCGTGAATGTGATCAGAGCGAGTGGGAGCGTTACACCGTAATCTGCCGTGGGAGGCCTGAGTCCGAGAAGTCCCGAGATGTTCGAAAGAAGTATGAAACAGAAAAGAGTTGCGATGTAGTTGAAGAATACCGGAGCCGCTTTTCCCATTCCGCCTTTTACGGTGTTCATGAGGAATTCGGTAAGAAGCTCGACCCCGTTCATAAAGCCGTTCGTCGGTGCGAACTTCTCTTCACGGAGAGCTTTCTTGAAGCCGTTTCCGGCAATAACGGAAAACACCATCAATATAAGCATTACAATAAGAATGCTTACATGGGTGGTGGTTAAATATACAGTGTGGCCAAAGAATGAATACTCGACCAGGCCATGGACCATGAAGTCGATATTATCTGCAGACAGCAGTAATCCGTATCCCAATTCTCTTCCCCTCCGTGATCAGTTTTTATAAAGACATCCGGTCATGACCGGTCTTTTTTCTTTTCATTTTCCGGAACAAGCTCCGGATGCAGCGCATCGTACTCCTCCTGGGAGATCGACGGCGGGTCCGTTTCGCCGAACCATGCGTTGTACATCTTATGTGTGAGCGGCTGCATATACGCAGCGAGCTTAAGTGTCATATATGCTATGAAGAATACTATCGGATCGAGCTTTTCGGATAAGCAGAAGAGCACGAGCATTATGCCCAGTATCACGTATCTCTTCAGGTATCCCATATAGATGGTACGCTGTGCCTGCTTTTCCGGAAGGTCCAGCGCCTTGTCCAGAGTCCTGTACATATCCGTGGCGGACAGAAGTGCCGTCAGCATTCCGAATGTCAGGGAAAGACACATCCACGGCGTCTTCTCACCGAACACGGGAGCAAAGCATGCCGTTATGACAAGTCCGAGGAGTCCCAGGAGCACGATACCGGTCTTAAGCTCCAAAAGCGTTCTATTATTCTTTTTCAGAGCGCTCCGAAGACTCATGCCTATCGTCCGAAGATCCTTTATCTTCCATTATGCTCATCGCAAAACGGTATATGTTCCGAAAACCCGCAACCGCACCGATAAAAAAGAACAATATGGCTATCCATCTTGTCCCTAACCGCCTGTCCAGAAATATCCCAAGTGCTCCCATCCCACATATCGGTACGAGAAGGAAGAGGGTGAACTGGAACATCATTGACAGGGCACGGATAACTTTGCGGTCGTCACCTTTCTTCACAACATAAGAATTATATCGTAAATTAATAGAAAAGTCTATCAAATCAACGCCTATTTATGCTATAGTCTATGCAAATGAAAACGGATTCCGAAACGCTTTACGGAACCACGGATACGCTTGTTTACAGGAGGAATCATGGTCATCCAAAAACTCTTCAGAAAAAGGATCATCCCCGCAGAGTGTTTTCTTCTCAAAGATGACGAGATCGTCTATTCGGACGACGAAGTGCTCATCACCAGATGGAAGACCATCAATCCGAAAACAGAGTTCGACCACGGTTCAAGCGTATACATCTACGATAAAGGAATAAAGATAAGCAAGTTCTACAAGGAAGACGGCTCGCTCCTCTACTGGTACATAGACATAGTCGAGTACACCCCCGATCATGACAAAGGAGAACTCACCGTGACCGACCTTCTTGCCGATGTCGTGATCTATCCTTCGGGAAGGGTCAAGGTAGTGGACCTCGACGAGCTTGCGGATGCCCTCGAAAAAGGACTCATCACCCAGGAGCAGACAAGCAACTGCTTAAGGCAGCTGAACAATCTGCTCGTAACGATCCAGAGGGACAAATTCGACACTCTCAGCGAATACCTCGATTCCAGAGGACTATAAATACATATAGCAAACAAGGGTCAGGAGATGTCTTCTCCTGACTTTTTTTGTTACTCCGCGGGTCCTGCCGCTGTGTATGAGGATTCTCGCTTTTCGTCGTCAGGCGCGAAACTTGTTCGACAATCAATTTAGCTCATGCCGCAGGCCGTTCACTTCGTTCAGGCCAGGCGTCCGTTTCTAACGCAGACGACGAAGTCTCGAATCCTCATACAAGCCGCGTCACCCGCAAATATATAAAACAAGAGTCAGGAGAAGACATCTCCTGACTCTTTAAATCATTCATATTGTTATCAGCTGAACTTTCTTGCGCTCTGGCAGGTGAAGTAGATGATCTGATATCCCGAAGCAACATCGCTGATGAAGCGGGTTGCGCCGGAAAGTTTCTTGTCATCGAGATTGACGAAGGGATCGTCGAGAACGATGAAAGGCTTTTCCGAAGCATACATCGCATCCGCCATCGCAACTCTTCTGCACAGACCGACGAGATCCTTGTAGCCCTCGGAGAGGGTATCGGGAACCCTGGGCTGGCCCTGCTCCACATAGGTTACGTTCAGGTTTGCATCGATGGTAAATACCTTGCCGTCGTCACCTGAGAGCATCTTGAAATACTTATCGAAGGATGCCTGGATGTCCTTGATGTATCTGGTGTTGAAATTATCCCTTGCGGTTGCGAGATATTCCCTTGTCTTGGTGACGATGTCATATCTCTTCTTCAGGATATCGAGTTCTTCCATGCGCCTCTCATACTCTTCGTGGGCGCTTTCCATCGTGGTGCAGATCTCTTCGGCTTCCTGAAGTTCCTTCTTACAGGACTCGACAAGCTTGTCATCGTTTGCGATGGACTCTTCTACCTTTCTGAGAACGGTCTCGAGATCGGCAACGGTTATCGCATCGTCCTCGGGACTCCTGAGTCCTTCATACCGGGCCACATTGTGGTCGGTCTCGAATACCTTTACCCTGGTTGCGGCTTCATCCGCATCCGACTGTCTTGCGGCGATCTGCTCTACCCTGGTAGCGATCTCGCTTACGGGAAGGCATATCTCGGATGCATCCGACTCGGGGATGGAGGACCTGGTTCCGATGATGGAGCACTTCTTAACGTATTCCTTGATGGCGGAAAGTCTTCCTTCGTAGTCCTTTTCCTTGACCATCTCTTCGTACGCCTTCTTCTTGTTGCCGAGAGCTTCGTACTCCCTTACCTGGTTTCTCAGGTTGATAAGGTCGCTCATCGCGGATCTTCCGACATAGGTCACACCGACTGCTCCGAGCAGATCCTGTGCATCCATCTCGGTTCCTTCGACGAGTTCCTCATCCTCGGCGATCTTTTCCATCAGTTCGTTATATCTTCTGGAAGTTCCCTCGCCCTTGGTCCTGGTCTCATCATTGTGCTTCTTGCGAAGTACGAGACCGTAAACGATCATTGCGATACCTATAACCGATGCGGCAGCGATAAAATAGAGCTTGGTGATCACTGCTGCAAGCACGCTTATAAGGATTATCGCAAGTCCGCCGCTTGCAAGTGCGATGAACGGCTTGTACTTTTCCCTCTGGGCCTCGAGTGCCTGGTTCTTGATCATCTCAGCCTGGTCTCTTCTGTCGGGAAGTTCATCCTTGAGTTCCTGGATCGTGTTCCACTGTCTGAGCAACTTATCGATCTCGGAAGATGCGGGGATCTTCTTTTCGAACTTCTTTGCTTCCTCTTCAAGGCGTTCCGCCTCGGCGGGAGTAAGGTCGTGCGATCTGAGTTCCTTCTCGTCGTCCCTGAGAACGATAGAATCGTCTACCCACTTCTGTGCTTCCTCGGCTGTGGGAATGGTTCCCTCGAAAATGCTCTTGGCCGTGCGGAGCTCGTTATCAGCCTTGTCGCGTGCAGCCTTGAGGTTTTCGTAATTGTCCTTCTGTTCCTTGAGATCGAGATATCTTCTCAGGGCATCGAGTCTTGCCTTGACCTGGAGCTGGGTCTTTCTGTCCTCCTCGGACTTTACCGCCGCCTTCTCGGCCTTGGATGAAAGCTCTACGCAAAGACTCTTCTGTGAATCGATGTTCCTGAACAGATCTTTTAACTTGGAGAGTTCGTTCTCCTCCTTGTTGATGAGTCCGGTTGCCCTCGAAGGATTGAGCCTGTCGCTTTCCTTCTTGAGGATCTCATCGGCTGCGGCATATCTTCTCATGTCGTCGTCTTTTTCGGAGACACCGCCGATACGCGCGCTGATATCGCCGGTCACGCTGGTCGCGCAATCCTGCTGCGATACATATGCGGTCCTTTCAAAGGAATCCACATCGATACCGAAAAGTGCGATGCCCGGAACGGGCTCGAAGGAATGATCGGCCATTCCGGTCTCGGTGTTCATTATCTTGAGAACATCCTCGGATTCCTTGGTGCCGAAGGTTCTGTAGATACAGTACTTCACACCGTCCTTTTCGAAGGTAAGGTTTCCGCCGTATGTTCCGCCCTGCCAGGGCTTAAAGAACTTTCTCTCGTTCTCGTATTCGTTCTTTCTTACTTTCTCACCGGAAAAGCCGTAGAGCATGACCTTGATAAATGACGCAAGTGTCGATTTTCCGGTTCCGTTATCAGTGCAGATGCAATTGAGTCCCTCGGAAAAATCCCAGTCCCGGCCGGCGATCTTTCCGAAATTGTCGATATGGCATGAAACGAGTCTCATAAACTGATGTCCTCCCCCTTAAGAGCCTGTACTGCGCATCTTACGATAAGACCTCTTTCGTCCTCGGTAAGATTTTCTTCCCTGAGAAGCCTTACGAGTTCTCCCTTAAGGGATGCTTCGTGGAGATATTCGTCGTAATCGATGGCGACTCTGCTCGAGTCTTTTACTTCGCCGTAAAAGAATCTCTCGGACACCAGCCTCTTTACATGTTCAATATCTTTTTCCGCATCAACCGCGGTCTCACCCTTGAGGACTATCCTGACAAGGTCATCCGAGGTTGCGGGCGAACCCTTGACGGCTTCGCCGATGCGGCTGTCGATCTCCGGTGTGGTCATGCAATCTGAGATATCAGCTGCGATCTCGTAGATATTCCTTTTTGCAAAAGGAACGAATGTGGATCTGAAAGAAAGATTTACATCATCGACATCGATGATAACAAAACCATGTTCACCGCACTCGTCAAATCCTCTTCCCTCGGGGCATCCGGGGTAACAGTACTTTCCTCTTGAAGGAAGCTCGCCCTCTGTGAAGGAATGATAATGACCGAGCGCAAGATAATCGATATTCCTGTTCCTGAGTCTGGAAAGGTCAATGTTCTCGGCCTTGTCCTTACCCTGGTACTCACCGACCGCTCCGTGCATTGTAACGATGTTCATCGCATCGTAATCAAGATTGAGTTCGGTGTATGCTCTGTCGAATCCGTCCTCTCCGGGAACTATTCCGAAGATGTTGACGGTCTTGCCGGCAGAGGTCTTAAGGCTTACCTTGTCGATACCCGCCTTATCGAAAATGATGAGGTTTCCGGGATAATCTCCCTCGAAATATGCAGCCTCGTCATGATTTCCCTTGAGATAAATAAAGGTTACATCCGGATGAGAATTGAATGCCGCTCTGACACGGTTCACTGCTCCCACTCTGACATTCCTGGTATCGAATAGATCCCCCGCTATGATAACGGCGCTCACTCCGTTCTCATCGGCATAGTCTGCGATACCGCAGAAAGTGTCCAGCAGCTCATCCCTCCTCAAAGAAGCCTTGGATTTGTCCAGCTTGGATTCCATCTTGGAATCAAGATGAGCATCCGCTAGGTGTAATAGCTTCATCCGTATGTTACCCCCTTAGTAAAATATATGGTGTCCTATCTGAATTCCGGTTAGTCCCTCTATCGGTGTCCGGAAATAGACGCATGTTCCGACGTTCGTAACTCCCGACATTGCTTCGTCCGCTGCCTGATAGCAGCTGGAAGTCGCTTTGTTCTGGGCAAGTGCGATCGCCAGTCTTCCGCTCCCCGCGGGCGAAAACTGTCCCCTCTGGTAAATGACCCCTGTCAGTGTATCGGGATATCTGGCACTGAGCAATCTGTTTATAACGACCGCCCCGACGGCAACCTGTCCCTCGTAAGGTTCACCGCCCGCCTCACAGTAAATGAGGTTTGCCAGAAGGTATCTGTCATTCTCTTCCCATGTTACCTGGGAAATATCTCTCCACACGCCGTTTGCCGCAGCTCTCGAAAGAGCCTGTTCCTCGGCGAGTTTCTGCTTAAGATATGCTATGTCGGCTTCCTTTGCCTTGATGGCAGCTTCATATGCGGCTGCCGCAGCTTCCGCTCCCTCTATCTGGTCCGCATAGACACTCATGACGTCCCTGGTCTCGGATATTATACCACTGACCATATTCTGTTGCTCGACAGTCTGCTGCTGAAGGCTTTCAAGCTCGGCCTGTTCCATTTCGAGACGAGCCTTCTGCTCCTCGATGAATGCCCTGTTTGCCTTGAATTCCTCGAGTTTCTTCTTGTCGTAGCTTTCGATCTTCTCAAAGAAATCGGCTGCCGTCAGCATTTCGGAAAAAGATCTTGCACCGAGGATCGCTGCCAGATAGTCCTGGTTTCCTCTTTCGTACATATCGCGGACCCTTATGACCATGCATTCGTACTGCCATTCTTCAGTCGCGATGGCTTCGTCAAGTGCAAGCCTTGTTGCCTCTATCTCAGCCTGCTTGTCGACCATGTTCTGTTCGAGGGTCTGGAGATTGTCTCCTATCTCCTCGAGCTGGCCGTTGAGCTGGTTGACCCTGACCTGGAGTTCGCTCTGTTCGGTCTTCAGATCGTCGAGCGCATTCTGGTTGGCCTGCTGCTGTGCTTCGAGTTCTTCCTTTTCATGCTGGGCCTGGTCGATCTGCTGCTGGGTCGTGGCTTCTACCTCGATCCTTCCGGCCACCACAAGCGTAAAAGCAAGCACGGGAGCAAGCAGTCCGCTGAGTGCGGCTCTGCATCCTCTCCTTACTTTTGCGTTCTTCAATATCCGGTTTATGGGCAAAGCTTTCATCATAGATCTATCTCTATTTTCCTGCCTGTGTCCTTATACTGGGTATATTTAACGCCTGCTGCGTCGAACATTCTCTTGGCCGCGACATTTGCGTCGGTACCCGCGTATTTGTCGCTGTGGTACACAACTTCCTTGATGCCTGCCTGTATGATTGCCTTTGCACATTCGTTGCAGGGGAAAAGAGAAACATAAAGGATCGTATCATCAAGGGATCCTCCCCTGTAATTGAGTATCGCATTCAGTTCCGAATGCGTTACGAATGCATATTTATTGGTGCCGGGATTGCCTTCCCTTCCCCAGGGGAATTCGTCGTCGCTGCATCCCTTGGGAAGTCCGTTGTAGCCCATGGAAAGTATCTTGTGGTCGCGGCTGACTATGCAGCATCCGACCTGTGTGCTCGGATCCTTGCTTCGAAGTCCGGAAAGATGCGCCACTCCCATGAAGTACTCATCCCAGCTTATATAATCTTCTCTCTTTTTTTCTTCCATTACTTGGTACCGAAGATCCTGTCGCCGGCATCGCCGAGTCCGGGTACGATGTAGTTATGATCGTTGAGTTTCTCATCAACGGAGCCGATGAAGATGTCAACGTCGGGATGTGCTTCTTTTAATACCTCAATGCCCTTGGGTGCCGCAATGATGCAGAGGAAGTGGATGTTCTTGCATCCTCTTACCTTGAGCATGGTGATCGCCTCGGATGCGGATCCTCCCGTTGCGAGCATGGGATCGACAACGAAGATCTCTCTTTCGGCACAGTCTGCGGGTATCTTGCAGTAATATTCAACAGGCTTGGAGGTGTCGGGGTCTCTGTAAAGTCCGATATGTCCTACCTTTGCGGTGGGAATCATTGAAAGCATTCCGTCTACCATTCCGAGTCCCGCTCTTAAAATAGGAATAACGGCAAGCTTCTTTCCGGAAAGCTGCTTAACGGTGGTCTTGCAGATGGGAGTCTCAATCTCGACATCCTCAAGCTTAAGATCACGTGTTGCTTCATAACAGATGAGCATTGCAATCTCGCTGATTGTCTCGCGGAATTCCTTGGTTCCGGTTTCCTTTCTTCTGATAAATCCGATCTTGTGTCCGATCAAAGGATGATCCATTACCACTATTTTTCCCATACTGCTTCTCCTTGTTTGTAAAACTGATTTCTATACGTTTTCGATCTGTCTGATTCTTCTCTCGTGACGCTGAGCACCCGAGAACTCTGTATCTACGAATGCATCGGTAATTGCTTCGGCAAGATTGGGGCCTACGATACCTGCACCGAGTGCGAGCATGTTGGCATCATTGTGAAGTCTTGTCATCTTAGCGCTCAAAGGATCGGAGCAAAGTGCACATCTGATTCCTTTTTCCTTGTTCGCACAGATGCTTACGCCGATTCCGGTGGTACATACTACGATACCCTTTTCGCATGTTCCGTCAGCAACAAGTCTGGCAGCCGCATGTGCGTACTTGGGATAGTCGCAGGAATCGTTGGAATAAGTTCCGACGTCCTCCACAGTGTGTCCCTTTTCCTCAAGGTAAGCCTTAAGATGCTCCTTGAGATCGTATCCGCCGTGATCACAACCGATTGCAATTTTCATTTATGCATCCTCCCACTCGGAACCTGCGGACTTAAGAAGTCTGTTCCAGAAAGCTTCACCGAATCCGCGTTCCGTAAAATTTTCTACAAAGATGATATCAACGTTTTCATCATCCATATCCCTGAGTGCGGAATAGAAATGATGTGCCGCCGTCTCAGCATCATCCAAAGAACCTGCACATCTTATGACGTCTGCGTCATATTTGCCGGCATTATCCTTACTGCAGAAAACACCGGTCTTTTTATTATCACCCTTGGCTTTCGTAAGCTCTTCGCGGATGTGTTCAAAAACCTTATCCGCATCTCCCTTAACGGGATGAACCTCACCCTTGGGTGCATAATGTCTGTATCTCATGCCGGGAGCTTTGGGTCTTTCCTTGCGGGTGGGATCCAGCAAAGCGGGATCCGTTTCGATATCCCTGCCCAGCGCTTCACTGAGCATCTCGTTGGTTATATATCCCGGTCTTAATACCTGCATCGAATCTTCGGTAAGATCGATGATCGTCGATTCAAGTCCTATTGCATTATCTCCGCCGTCGATTACGGCATCGATTCTTCCGTCCATATCTTCGAGAACGTAACATGCCTTCGTGGGTGAAGGCCTTCCCGAAATATTTGCACTGGGTGCGGCTACATATCCGCCCGATGCTTTTATGAATTCAAGTGCCACCTTATCGGAAGGCATCCTTATTGCTACTGTATCAAGTCCGCCGGTGGTCTTAAGTGGAACGGCTCCCGATGACTTAAGTATCATCGTAAGAGGACCCGGCCAAAACTTTCTTGCCAGAATATATGCTTCTTCAGGAATGTCCCTTGCTATCTTCTCGATAGCACTAAGCTCGCATATATGTACTATCAGCGGATTATCGGAAGGTCTTCCCTTGGCCGCATAAATCTTACCCGAAGAATCTTCGTTAAGTGCATCCCCTCCGAGCCCGTATACGGTCTCTGTTGGAAAAGCGACCAGTCCGCCTCTTTTAATAATCTCACCGCATTCAGCGATCATCTTAAGATCTTCACCTTGGGGCGATGAGGGATCTTTAATTGTATATACTTTAGTATTCAAATCTCGGCCCCCGGATCACGCTCCGTAAGCATACAGGCGGAGAAGGTTCCAGGCATCGTTTGTTCCGTATCCGATTCTCCAGACACCGACTCCTCCGAGATCCATCGCATTCATAACATTGAGCTTGGCAGTAAGCGATGCGGTGTCTTCAAGCCAAACCTGATAAAGGGTCGTGCCCTCTCTCCACTCAATATAGTTCTGGCCGGTTGCATCATCCCAAACGGGAGTCTGTCCGATAGATGCAACGTAATCAGCCTGATTAACAAGTGTCAGATACTTACCGGATGTTACTCCGTCCTGTGTGGTCCAAACTACGGTGTAGAAAGGAACCGCATTGATCACCTTCTGTGAAGGAACCTTTTCGATGGTTGCATTAAGTCCGTTCTGAACATATCCGAGGCTGGCTACGCTTCCCGCAACTCCGCCCGAAGGGTAATGCTCGTCATAACCCATGATCAGAACATAGTCAACAAACTGTCCCTGAAGGTCGAGTCTGTAATGATTGTTGTAATCGTAAGGAACATAGTTATCGGTAGAAAGGCAGATGTTGTTAAGTCTGCAAAGAACCGATACTTCCCTGAGGAACTGAATGTAATAATCACTGCACTCTGTAGGAAGTCCCTCGAAGTCGAAGTTAAGTCCGTCCGCGCCAACTGCCAAAACCGCATTTACAAGGTCCTCGGCAAGCTTTCTTCTGCGGGGTGTGTCTGACAGAAGAAGGGTCTCGTCTATATCAATGCCGTTTTCATTACCATAATTAAAGTTATCCGCAACGACCCATACCTTAATGCCCTTGTTGTGAGCCTTAGTTACGTAATCGGCAGATGCAAAGCTTCTGAAGTTTCCGCTCTCGTCGGTAAGTGAGATCCAGCTGGGAGCGATGACATTCATTCCGACTGCTTCGTTAAAAGCTTCGTTAATGCTATCATTTCCGCCCAGTCCGTAGATCGCATGGAATCCCAGATCAACCTTACCCTCGAGTCTTACTGTGGTGTACTCGGGAAGTGCGGGTGCCATGGGCTCGATATCAGTGTAATTCTCGGCAGAGGTCATTCTCTTATTCTCGATATAACCGATGAATCCGTCCGAAGTCTTAACCTTGCTCCAGTCCTCCATGGCCTCGATGAGTTCAACGGTCTCGTCCTCTTTTACCTCGCGTAAAATAGGACTCTTGATGCCGCCTTTTTCACGGATCCAGGTATCCTTGGTGATCCTTCTCATCTCATGGGTGGTGCCCCACTGGGTATAGAGCTGGATGTGTCTGTCATAAATATCCACGGTAAAAGTTGCAAACATCCTCAGATAGTCTGCCGCAACATACAATGTATCGTTTTCTTTAAAAGAAAGTGAATATCCGAGATCCGTGGAAACTCCGGAAACGGAATAGGAGGTTGCTCCGTCCGTTACCTCGTAGGTCTCCCTTGCAGTGGTATACATCAGGGTTCCGCCGTTATATGCGGGATCGTAGAAGAAACCGCTGGTCAGGTAGGTCTCAACCGTTGAAAGAGCGAAGTAGCATCTTCCGTTGCGGATAAGCGCCTGATCCGGGATCTGGGTGTTTTGAAGGATAATTGCGGACATTTCGCCGGATACGCCGTAATGTTCGCTGAGATCGGCCATTTCCTTGCCGTACGAATATTTCTTATATAAAGGAATACCTACAGAAACAGCTGCAACAATGATAATAAGTATCAGTGGAATAAGTACCACAAGAATACGTTTTTTTCTTCTTTTCATAAATATATAAGTTCCGATCTAAAAAAATAGTATGCGTAAATAACATACAAAGTTATTTTACCATACCATCCAAATTCCGTCATAAAATTTTTCCCCCATACAGAGACAGCGGGACCCTCATTTCAAGCGGGTCCCGTCTCTGAATTCGCATATACCTTTTCCCTCGCCAACTTAATCAATTAAGTAAACTTTAGGGTTCGAAACCCCTCCAAAAGGAAAATAATACCCGTGACATAAATTCCGGGGGTTTCGGCATCTTTCGCCTATGGCTTTGATCGATGAGATCTGATATTTTTTACGCATTTTGCCTTTCCCATACGAAAGGCGGCGCCCCATCAGTTTGGGCGCATGTTATTTTTGATTTATAAATGGAATTTTAGGTTGACTCATATCAGGAAGTGAACACTTCAGCAAAAGAAAAACCCGATTTGCAATGTGATAAACCAATCGGTTCTTTCTACCCGCAGGTCTGATGCTGCGGATAAATGATAAGTGAATCTCCGGCCTTTTACCGGACAATAGTGTACCCATCTCCTTTCCGCCACAAAATGGGCGGAAGATGCATATTTATTATCCGAAATCGGGAAAATACCCCTCAATGGTAAAAATTACCGATTTTTCAATGACATTCCCGTCATAACCCTTTACAAACCGGCCCAAAAGAACGATATATATGGAAACTTAACAGTTTGGTAATTATTTTTTATTGACTGCCAAATAAATTAAAGCTATTATATGGAAAATTTTAAATAAGGGGAGGAAAACCTATGGAAATTGAAGTTATAGGCAATCTTCGCATCAAATGCACCCTTACAAAAGAATACCTTGAGTCCCGCTGGATCAGTTTAAAAGACCTGGCATATGGAAACTATGCAGCCACGGAGCTGTTCAGAGATATAATCGAAGAGACCAAAGCGCGCTTCGGAATCGATTTTCAGGCAAAGGAGAATCACCCCGTCATGATCGAAGCCGTTCCCATGGGAGAAGATTCCCTGGTGGTCTTTATCAGCAAGGCAGAAGATGTTGACGAACTCGACACCAGATTCTCCAGATTCCTGCCCAAGCCCATGTCCGGAGGAATTACCCCCGATGATGGCGAAGACGATGATTTCTTTGACGACGAAGAGGATGAGGACGCACTTTCAGGCTTCAGGCCTTTCTCCAAGCCCGATAAGCCCGTTGTCAAAAAGTCCGCTCCTGCCTACGGAAAGTCCTTTTTTGACCTGCTTGAGCAGGAAAAAGAAAACATCCGTGCAAGAGGCTGTATCCTAACCGTAAGCTTTGACAGGCTCAGCGACCTTATCGAGCTCGCATCCTCGAGCCTTAAATACGCAGGCGAAACCTCCGTATATAAGAACAGAGAAACCGGCAAATACCTCCTCGTTATCTCCGCATCCGGCGAAGATTACGCGAAAGTAATGAATTTTGCCGAGCAGGCAACCGAGTTTGGTACCACCAGACTTATACCCAAAGCGGACGCAGGATTCCTCGATAGCGGATATGATGTGATCATTGCAACAGAAGCCCTTAAAAAGCTGTCAGTATAAGCAATTTGAGCTAAGTACGGCAGGTCGGAACACTATTTCCGGCCTGCTGTTTTTATATACCTATTTATGCTATAATAAGTAGGATCTTTTTCTATTGTCAGAAAGGTAAAAGCCATGATGAAAACCCGTCTGAAAGTTAAGGGGCACTTAAGATCGTATATGCGCTTCAGCATATACATGGGCTTCTTGCTCCTTGCCTTAAATGCAGCAATATTCCTAGTAAGTATTCAGGCCGGCGCGCTTATGAGTGCTTTTACTATTTTCTATTTTGCGGTCACGCTCACGCTCTACTACAACAACAAGCCCAT
>JAEEGJ010008072.1_pt1 | contig 29357 bp, 33 predicted proteins | sample 8958761 | NCBI WGS metagenome assembly JAEEGJ01 (sample SAMN16246546, study PRJNA631951) | gut metagenome | biome: gut microbiome; feature: rumen; material: RS-attached | host: Bos | place: Iran: Karaj | collected 2018-10
GAAAAACTTCCGGGGGTCTGCCTTAGCGGCAGGGGTCGGAACCCCTGAGAGCGTTCCTCATGAGCTTCTCGGAAGCTCACTCCATTTTTATTTGCGTTTCAAACATAGGAACTATTTTCTGTAATGACTCAATTGACACATCTCTTGGTAATTATGATGTGAATAGTAATCATTATAAAATGGTTTCGTGCAGAGGATATATCTTATACTTTTGCTATGAACAAACACAAAGTAGTATGATAGGCCAGATAAAGTATCCAGAAGTAGAATCCAAAATTATCGTAATTTCCCCACAAAAGAGGTGAATCAAGCTGTTAAAAACAATCCGGGAAAGTTTAGGGAAGATTATGTGTTTTCATTGACAAACAATGAATTGCAATATTTGCGGTCAAATATTTTGACCACAAATGTGTCCTTGAAAAACCGAAATAAGACAAAGGTTTTTACTGAAAAAGGTTTATATATGTTGGCCACTATCTTAAAAAGTGAGCGCGCGAAAGAAGCCACCTTTGCCATCATTGAAACCTTCGCTAAGGTTAGAACACTACAGAAGGAATTGATTGAATTACATCAGGAGACCGATAAGACTATGCAGAATACAAAGATGGAGCACTTCGGGAATGTTCTTGCTGATATAGTAATGCCGGACCTGAAAACAGAAGAAACGGAGTCTACATTGGAACTGAATTTTATTGTAGGAAAGCTAAAACACACCGTGAAGCGCCGTCGATAGATTGTTTTTTTATTTCGCGGAAAAGGTGTAACTTTGGTATATGAAAAAGCTATTCGTTATCTGTTTAGGAGTAGGAGCACTCCTGATGACGGGATGCCAAAAGACACCGCCGCAACCCATTCCCGTAGAGAGAATCGAGTTCGAAACCAGCTCCTTTCGAATGTTCCCCGGAGATCAGCAGGAAGTCCGTATCAACTGCTATCCTTCCAATGCCACCAACCTGGACGAACTTTCCATTATCAATTCCAACACTTCCATAGCCACGTTTGAGAATGGGAAACTGACCGCCAAGAAAGCCGGCTACACCAGCCTTCAGGCCCGCTGCGGCAGCGTATCGGCCAAGGCCGATGTAACGGTCTATTCCGGCTGGTTCACCAAGGGGGGCATCAAGTACGGCGTGGACCGGGCCTCCGGATACTATATTATGATGGGGGAGGCCACGGCCCAGAAAATAGACCTCACCCTCACATACGTGGAAGGACACGAAAAGGACTGGGATCTCACGCAGAACTTCTGGTTTACCATCCCCTGCGACCGCCTGGGCCAGACCATTGATTTTCTGGAAGATATGACGGATTGCATGGCTGCCGTCTATAAGAATAACAACGAAGACGGCTACACCGTGGCCTATTACAGCGAAGAACTGGGCCGTCCCGTGATTAAGACAGCCGACTGGAGCGAAACCGAAGCTGTCCTCACCAAGGGACTCTTGACGGTCACCAAGACCGGCTCTTCCACCTTCAGTGTTTCGGCCGATTTTGCCCTCTCCAACGGCTACACCTTCACGGCCCAGTGGGAAGGCACCGCCTCTATGAAAACTGAGTAATGAACAACCGCAACCTCTCCATTGACATCTTCCGCGGGCTCACGATGGCCCTGATGGTCTTTGTAAACGACCTCTTCACCATTGTGGACGCGCCTACCTGGATGGAGCACACCTCCACCCATACGGACGGAATGGGCCTGGCAGACATTGTCTTCCCTATGTTCCTCTTCGCTATGGGTATGTCGGTTCCCTATGCGCTGGAAAACCGCATAGCCAAGGGCAAACCCCTGGGGGAAACCATCGTGCACATTCTGGAGCGCACATTCGCCCTGTTAGTAATGGGCGTAATGCTCTACAACACTGAACGGGAGATGGTTATGGACGAGGGCGTATACTGGCTTCTGATGCTGCTGGGCGTGGGTTTGGTCTGGAACAGTTATCCGGAGAACTACCGCCCTCAGCGCTGGCTCCGTCTGGTGGGAACCGCCATCCTGATAGGCCTGGTAGTCACCTACAGAACCGAGGACGGAGACCTCTTCCGCGCCGGCTGGTGGGGCATCCTGGGAGAGATTGGCTGGGCCTACCTCTTCACCGCCGCCGTTTATCTCTTGGGCCGAAAGAAACCCTGGACCCTGGTCGTCCTCTGGGTGGGCCTGTGCCTGGTAAACGCCTCCGTGATGCGAATGAAGGGAGGGGAAGCCTGGATAGGAAAGAACATAATGGCCGATTTCGCCGAAGCCCTCCATCTGGGCCGAGGCTCCAGCGCCATTATGTCGCTGGGCGGCGTACTCACCGTCCTGGCCGGTCAGCGCCTCCGGAGCGGAAAGCTCTTTATTGGCCTGGCTGCGGCTGCCGTCCTTGCTGGTCTGGGGATGTTTACCCACCAATACTGGATCATCTCCAAGAACCTGGCAACGCTGCCCTGGTGCCTCTTTGTGCTGGCTATTTCTGTGGCGCTGTACAGCATCCTGAGAGCGTTTGAGAGAAAGGGCTGGACCGGCTGGGCCAAGCCCCTGAAACCCGCTGGCGTGGCTACCCTTACTATGTATATGGTACCGTATTTCTACTACGCCATCCGGCATCTTGTTCGTCACGTCTTTGACCTGGACACCCCCGAGTGGCTCTGCGGTTACGTGGGAGTAGGGAAGTGCGTTCTCTTTGTGGTCCTGTGCCTTGTAACCACCTGGGCCCTCAACAAAAAGGGAATCAAGCTGAAGGTCTAAAAATTTTTGTGAATTCTGAAAAAGTTCTTATCTTTGCAGTCCCGATTTTTCGGGAAAGCTATGGAGAGATGCTCGAGTGGCTTAAGAGGCACGCCTGGAAAGCGTGTATACTCCAAAAGGGTATCCCGAGTTCGAATCTCGGTCTCTCCGCCCAGGTAAACAACTGATTTATCGTTAGTTGCATTACAAAAGAAGCCTTTTTTAGTGGCAAAAAAGCTACAAAAAAAAGGCTTCTTTTGGGCATATATGGGACACACATGGGCACTTTTGGGGCCCTGTTTATCCTGTTTTACTTGCAAAATACTTGCAAATTTTGTCGAGTATAATTGACTGAAAGGGGCCGACTTAGGAGAACCACATTATGCCCATTTCCCTCAGTCTGTATCTGGACTCCAGATCCCCCAAATCCCTTGATTCCGAAAGTGCAAAAAAGAAAGAGTACCCTATCAAGGTCTCTATCACCAAGAATGGCTCTACTGCCTTTTTACCAACCGGGATAAAAGTCCTTCCAAATCAATGGAAGGATAAAAAAGTTGTCGGTCGTCCCGATAAGGTTAGATTAAATGATTTCCTCGATTCCTTCAAGTCTCGTGTCCACAGCCTAATTTATGATGGGCGTGATACTGGACTATACAGCGACATGACCGCAAACGAGATTAAGAAAGATATTGCGGCGAGGTTGGATAAGTCCAATGTCAAAACCCTGTTTATGTCTTTTTACGACAAATTTGCTGAGAGTAGACGTTCAGAAAGGACCAAAGAGATATATCGCGTTACCGCAAGGAAGATTCGACTCCTGTACCCACGAGCAGATTATTTAGCTTTAGACAAAATCACTCTTGATTGGTTGGAAGATCTTGATGAGCAATTAATCACTAGGGGAAACAACGCGACCACCCGTAATCTTGATTTTCGTAATATACGCGCAGTAATCAAGCATGCCTTGAAGCACAAGCTGATCAAGGAGAATCCTTTCGAGGATTTCGAAATTCCCGAGGGAGAATCTCCCGATAGAGTCCTTACTTTACAGCAACTTCAGAATTTGCGGGATGCCAAGGTTGAGCCCTGGGAAGAGAAATATAGAGATTTCTTCTTTCTTTCGTTTTATCTTATTGGGATGAATACGGAAGATCTATTGCATGTGACTGCGATTGAGAATGGACGCATCGACTATAAGCGAGCCAAAACTCAAAAGCCTTTAAGCATAAAAGTGGAACCGGAGGCTCTTGCTATTATCAAAAAGTATCAGGGGAAGAGGCATCTTCTTAATATTCTGGATACCTATTCCAGGACCCACAACTGGACCTCCAAGGTGGATTACGTTCTTAAGGAGATTGCAAAGAGGTCTGGTTTACCTCCTGTTACAATGTATTGGGCCCGTCATACCTGGGCGACTATTGCCCATGGGGATTTGGGTATCGACATTGGAACTGTTTCTTCTGCCCTAGGGCATCAACCAGACAAGAAGGTAACGCTAATTTATATAAGGAAGCGTGATTACTCCAAAGTGGATGAAGCTAACCGCAAGGTTATTGACTATCTTCATTCGTGAATGACGTCGAGAGAATCAGTTAATGTGGTGAGATAGAGGTTTCCGTTCGGATTCTGTTTAATAACAATCCAATTGGTGAAATTTTCTTGTTTTGATGAAATTTGTTTGTTTAATTTGCCAAAAGAAATTGAGTAACTCTTAAAGGCAAAGGAGCATGAAAAAGCCAGATGTGATCCCAGACGAACTCTATACTGTCCCTGAAACGTGTAAGGCTTTAGGGATTAATAGAAGAACACTTAGGCGTTATACAAATGCCGGCGCTATAGCCTGCCATATCCGTAATGCGGATAATCGGATTGTATACCTTGGCGCAGATATATTTAAGTGCTACTATTCGGTAACCTAGTTGGGTTACTTCTTTTTGTTGATACGCCAAACTATTTCTCCACCAGTAGCTTTAGCGATTGCGTATATTCTTGATATCTTGATGTCGTCTCGAAAGAAAATGTATCGTAAACTGGATAAGTCCATGTCACATCTGTTCGACAATTCCGTAATAGGTAGTCCTACCGTCGGAAGATATTGTGCAAGGAAATACATTCGATCCCCAGGCGTAGAGTTGTTAACATAGTCGGGCATCTTGGGGTGAATCTTTTTCATAGAAGAAAGAATATCACCTTCAATTGTATACTTCACGCCCGAGATCTCGCCCTTAAGTTGCTTGTCCAGGTTAATAGGTTTCTTACCGACAATAGAGACCCCGAGTTCCAAACCAATAGCCTCAAGAAAGACTTCTGCTTGGCTCAAACGGCAGTCATCCTTAACGGAAAAGAACCAAGACATGGCTTGCTCAGTTGTCCCAACGAGTTTGGCAATCTGGCTGTAATTATAGCCATAAGCATAAATGAGATTGGTCAGAAAGGACAGCCGCCTGTTTTGCAGAGTATTCTCCTCTTGTTCTTTCTTGCGCTGTGCCCTTGCCGCTTTTTCAATCTCTCTTCTGCTCTGAGTATATCGTTGTCTTCTCTGTTCGTCTGTTTCAGCAAGACGTTCCTCTTTTGACAAATGCTTCTTAGTGGTCACAATGGTAGATTAAAAACATGAATATTTCAGTAAAATTCACGATTGTTTCCACAAATGTAAGGAGAATTTCGTAGACTATCAAAGCAAATTCATCAGTATACTGTAATTGTAAAAATAGTGAAAACACATGCCTATAAAAGATAAACAAAAACGACAAGATTATTTCAAAGATCGAAACAAGAGAAATATAATAGTAAATCTCAATCCGCAAGAACACGCACTTCTAAAAGCTATGATGATAAAGGAGGGGTGGGAAAACCAATCGGGCTTTATTAGATTTAAGTTGCTAGGTGAAGATTATACGAGTAAATACAAAGTGGTTGTAAACAATGGGGGGACTGAAGAGAGCGCTGCGATTATTGGAACTGAGTTAAAGTTTCTAAACTGCTCCCTTGATTACTATCAAAGAAGGTATGAAAGGGATATGAAACAACTCTATAGGGAGGAGGGTGTTGATATTAACGCCTGGATTAAAGCTACCAAAGAACCGCACAGGCAAGTGGTAGATCAGTTAACAAGTGTCTATCAAACATCTATAACCATTGCAAAAAGATTGGGCTTTACCTATAGATGTGTAAACATATCAAATGAAGATAACTTTTCAGACATACAGGCCATGGACAATGCGGCTCGTGAAATGTTTGAAGAAGTACCGAAGCCCAAAACGAGTTATTTATTTCAAAACATACTTACTATGCAGACGATAATTCTATCAGGCACTCTTTTAACTGATGCCAAGAAAACAAAGGACTCTCGTGGACGGGAATACATAAGCTTTGTGCTCACATGTATTACAAAAGATGCAAAGGAGGATGATGATTATTTTCATACAAAATGTATTTGCTATCTCATGGGATTTGAGGGGCTAAAAAAAGGGGATAAGGTGTTTCTCATAGGAAGGTTTGTGCCAAGAATTGAGTATGATAAGAACAATATCGCAAAACCAGTATTGTATGTGACGGTAATAGCGATGACTAAGGCATGAATAAGATATTTGGTGTTATCAATTGCACCGACTACGGAGGTGCGAAAATCGCCGGAAAACGCAGTTTGCCGGCGTCTCTTTTTCGAATGGAATTCCGGGATGGTTCCAGTCGAAAAAGCAAGGTGACGGGAGTAATTGGTGGTCCAATTACACAGCCTGAAGGGCGGCCGTCTGTGGTTATTATAAAACCACACACCTTGTTAAAGATGAAATTTTGAGCATTGCCATTCAGCAATTGATGAATGGTTATATGATTAATTATGGAACATAAGAATTCATTTGTTGTTGATTTCAGCTATCACGTTATTAAGTAAATAATTATATGCGTAATCAATCAATTAATGAATTATTGAATAACACAATTGTATTATTCAATGATTGGGTTATTACGTTATTGCGCAGTTAAACAAAAGTTTAGAGTTTAGTAAAATATAGTATTATGGACACAATAGAACACTACGATGATTTTGACCGACTTGAAAAGGCGATAGAAGCGAACCATAATATCGAAGAGTCGCAGTCAAAAGGTACCCAAGACTCTCCAGAAGCGGAAAGAGAAAAGGGGAAGACAGATAAAATGCCAAACACTAGAAAGAACAGGCAGTCACAGAAGAAATGTGACATAGATTCAAATGGGGTGACATCCTTTTCAATCTGCTTATCTCAGCGTGAGCATACTCTTTTAAAGATTATGTCAACATTTACCGGGAAGAGCATGAGTTCATTAGTTCGAGAAGGTTTGTCTGATTATTTTGATAAGATAGAAGAGGTGCTCTCGAACAACAGTGGTGTGGGTATAGACTTACTTAAGAATGCATTTAAAAACATTTGAAATAACATATGGCTAACGTTAAGAAAACCAAAATACTGGTTTATGTTACATCCGAGGAAAAGCGGGTTCTAAAGTGTTTTGCCTTACTAGAGCAACAATCACTCAATGCAGTCGTGAGTAAATGTATCTCAACTGGCTTAAAGAGAAAGCTTTCTCGAAGAAAAGATGCTTATAAACAACTATTAGCGATACTTTCCTCAGCAAAGGAAGATGGATTATAGGATACTAGGTTTTCAGTAGGGCTGGGTGGGTGGGGCTTGAGTTTGAATAATAAAAGAAATAGTAATATATTTGCACAATACGAGCGAGGCTGTCGCATGTAATAAATTAAGAAGAATGATCAGGGGACTCAACAGAGTCCCCTTTTCACAAACAGAAACGGATTATTTGACCTTTTAATAGATTCTTACGTCTTAGATACTCGCCAAACTACTACCGCCCCCAAGACTGTAGCCAGCAGATACAAATGGCGTACTCTGATATCGTCGCGCTTGAAATAATACCTTATCGAGGACGGATCAATACCTGCTTCACGACAAATTGAGCCAAATGTTCTGTGTGTTTCCACAATGGCCGTGCAAACAAAAGCTATCCGGCTATTGCGGTAAATCGCATTCAAAAGGTAATCTGGATAACGGACAACTGAATCAAAGTGACCGACATTTCCAATAATACGGTATTGGGGGCTGGATGTCCGGATTGTCCGCGAGTATTCTAATACAGCGTCAATCCGGAACCCATAATAACCGAGAGCCTTCTGGATATCTGAGTATTGCATGTCGTCTGACATGAAATGATAGTTCACGTTCTGAGCTGTCCAACCAAGCGGGAAGGCTAGTTTTTTCTGGTTTAACCCAAGGCGATTCATGATCTCTGACAGAAAAGCCAGATTTCGAAGATGCATCTCGCCCGTTTGCTTGGCTCGATTTCTCTCCTTTCGCTGATAATCTGCCTTCTCTCTGGTTGATCTTAGGTAGCGGAGTCGACGTTCATAAGGTGTCTCATTTCTTTTTTTCATAATGAATTGGTTTGAAGAGGGTTTTTAGACAGTCTTTTGGTTTAAAACCATGGGGGTATTATCCCTGTGTTCAGACACAAATCCTACACTATACAGTGTGTTTCCTTTGACTCTTTCTTTGAACTTGATTACTTTTGACTTTTCGTGGTTTTGTTTCTTTGTAATTGCCATAAGATTACGATTTAGTGTTATACAATGTGCGGAAGGGGACGGACTCCCCTCCGCTATGCAAAAGGAAAAACTCCCAACGCCACTGACGTGTGGCAGGGAGTTTTATTGCCTGGGATTATTATTATTTGTTTTTATTGGTTATCTTTGTTGCGGTAGAGTTATCACCCATTTCGGGTGCCAAAGAGGAAGTCTGCCTCTTCCATATGGATAGACCATATGTTTCTTTTCTGGCTGGGGCGAGCCGGTTCAGACCGACTGCCGACTGCAGACAGCATATCACATTTCAGGCGCCATGCGCCCGGGCTGTTGCATGTCAAACCACTAACCAAAAAGAATTGATATTATGGCAAAAAAGAAAACCTCAGACCAGAAACACGTGCCGAATGAATGGGATGTGATCTTTCAAAAGGCCGAAAAAGCGGTTGAACTCACTTTAGATGCCTACCGAGTATTTGGCACAGAAGAGGGAAAACAAGTCCCCCTTCGTTTGGAAGAACTCGGCGTGCTATCGGACAGGAACTTTGTGAACTTCCTGATTTCACTTTATAATGCAGCGCAGCTGCTAGGACCAGAGGCCGCCGACAAGATTCGCCGTGAGGCTCCAGAATCCAAAGTGGCTCGCTATCATGAGTTGAATATGGAAGAATTCCTGAATATCTTTAGCGTATCTGCTACGGCAGCCGCCATCTGCGTCCCTATCAAGTCGGATGATATGAGTGCACTCGTCGAAACAATCTACAAAGAGCCAGCCCTACAGAATTTCCTTTTCGAGTTCGTGAATACGGTCATCACCCAGGAGCGCATAGCGAATATGACACAATCCTAACATAAACTCGCCAAGGTCGGCAGAAAAAACGGACCTCGCGCGCGTGCGCGGTATGTATGAAATATAATAGAGCGCGCGCGCATATAAAGTTATGAATAACAAAGAGTTATTCATATAGCAAATGCGTTTGTAAGACATGTTTGTTTTTATCATTTTTGAGCAATGAAATAACTATGAGCAATACATTACAAGTATTTTGGATGACTCGAAAACACAGACGTCTTTTACCCAAAGAAGACGAAGCGATCAATCATGATAATAGGACACTTCCACAACAGTGTCAGATTGTTACCTACTGGCAAATCTACCCTTTTTGCGACTTGCTTGAAAAGATTAAGAGCCAGTGAAACTTTTTTCTTCATCGTTCGTAAATAAATGCGCTAATAGTAAGCACAATGAGAACGTATTTCAACGAATCACACAAGAAATGTTCGGAGGCCTGCCAGAAAGAGGTCGCCGAAATGTCCAAGCATCCCTTATCGGAAGAACAGTTCAGGGCCCAGATCGACAGGAATCGTGAAGAGTCCATCCGTCGGGCCAACCACCGAACGGCCCAGACCACATACGCATCAGGGCTGATCTGCAAACCCAAGTCTCCGTTTGAACTCTTCGGAATAGAAGTCCACAAGGGCTGGTGGCCGCTTGTAGAACCCATATATAAACGGATTCAGGAACTGAACGCCGCCGGCGCAAACATTGAGATAACTCAGATCAAGGAGAAGTTCGGCGCACTGCGCTTTTACACTCACAACACTCCGGCGGGAATCGATGCTATGATCAAGAAAGCACAGGAGCAGTCCATCCATATCTGCGAAGATTGCGGGGCCCCTGCCGAACGGGTCATTGGAAACTACAAGTGGATTTATACTCTTTGCCCAAGTTGTCTCAAAAAGCGAGGAATCACAATCGTCGAAACTCCTGAAGAGGCCGATGCACGGAGAAGGCGGAAGCAAGCAAGACCGGAAAGCGAGTCCTCGGAAAAAACGGGTAAACGAAATAATAACAACTGAATGAATATGGAGAATGTCAACACTTGGCTGTCAAGACGATATCCATTGACAATCATCAGAGATCGTTATAATGGGATATACAGCGGAGGCGACTGGATTGCTTTTCCATTTCGGATAGCTGAAATTCTTGTAGTCGTCAACTCCAATGATGAAGATTGTATGGCCTTCTGGGAGAACTATACAGAGGCGTATGGCCTTAGTAAATCACCAGACGCAGCATTATCAGACCTGTTGGATAAGATGATGATAATCTAGATATTCCCAAGTTGGTCAAAACAATGCCTGCGGTGGGGCTGACAAGAGAAGAAGCCGAAAAGGCCATATCGTTATAAACAAATAATGATAGGTTTAGCAAGAGATTGAAAAAGAACCGATTATGAAATAATATTTTGATTAACGACTGAAACTCCCGGAAAATTGCTAAATTTGCATCAAGCCATTGTGGCAATGGCAAATAATAGCGAAAGTGTTTTCGCGCTGCCCGGTTCAAATCTGGAAAATTTTAACGAGAGGGCAACGGCAAAACACTCCGCTCGGTTGGATTGTATGTACCACGTTTGTGGTTACTATATCCCCGAGTGTGGAGTTTCAGTCGTTTTTCATCTCTCAAGGCTTTCCAGAGCCCGAACCGGTGAAAGCGAATGGGCTCCACACTTTTGTGTTTGTCATTTACCCTGTTCTGGAGCCGACAGGACAAAGGCGGAAAGATGATTTCAAAATTCTCTGAATGGCATAATGCCCATGCCGATAAACTCCTTTCCCTTGAATTGGGCCCTGGTGAAGTTGTACTTATTGTCATCGTAACGGTAATTCTCGCCGTCTTTGTTTACAGATTCCTTTTCACCAGAGAAAATGGACTTTACGTCAGTTTTCTCAACAAATTAATAGACAAGGCAAACTTTGCCTATGCCCCCTTTACCTGGCTTTTCAGATGGGCCTTCTTTATAGTATTACTGATCGTTCCAGCTATCTTCATGATGATAGCTGTCGCCTATATTTGGCTTAATGTTCACCTGCTTGTCATTAACTTTTGAGAAGGATGAATAAGTTTATCCATTATCTTCTAGCCGCTACTGTTTTTCTTTCCTGCCTTTCTTGCAAAAAAGGCGAGCAGGAGAACAATCAGCATGATCCCACAAACCCATATGAGCAGGTAGAAGCTCTTGCCAAAGCGGCCTCAGGAGCCGTAGAAATCACTCATTATGAGCGTGGGATCTCTGTAATGACTATTTACCTCTGCACTCCTTTCAAGTATGGCGACAGTGGTTCTAGTTATGAATCGATCTCTATCCAAGAGTCGGCTTTCTCCAAATATGAGAATGACCATGAGTACTTAACCATTACTTTTAAGACCGGAACTATTATAAAGTTCCGTTACCGTAACGCACTATCTATAGACCTCGCACCTACTACTGAATACAAAGATTACCAAGGGGCAAGTCGTGAGTTTCCCTTTTCTCTTCTTGAGGCCGGACGAGGAAATGTTAGGTTCAAGGCAACGGCCCAGGGAAAGGGATCTGCTAGTGTGACTTTCGATGAACAATCCAATGCTGGAATTCTTACCGTTACTTTGGCCGATGAAGAAAAGGCTACCCTGTTAGCAACTCTTAAGGTCACTGACGGCACAAACAACAAGTCCTATTCAGTAACAGCAGAAGCTTATTATTGTAGTATAACGGCTGATAACATCATTCTGGTTGGCAAGAAAGAACAAGAACACACGATTGAATACTCAATAGCTACCAACCTTGAGGAATATGAGATTGTCGCGGAGCTTGCCGAGAATAGCTTTGTTGCCCTGAATGGTCTCACGGCCACAACCCTCTCTGATAACCACACAGGAAAGGACCGCTCCACTACCGTGACTTTGAAGGAGAAATCAGATAAGTTTAAGGCAAAGGTCATCACTATTACCCAGGAGCAGGATGAGATCAATCCTGACCCCAATAGCGTTGCCTTTGCAGACTGGAACTTCAAGAACGCCATGCTGGCGCTGGCAGACCTTAACGGAGATAAAGAAATAACCGAGGAAGAAGCACTTACTGTCACGGAGATTAACATTGCCGACAAAGGGGTGAATAATTTGACTGGCCTTGAGGCTTTCAAGAATGTCTGGAAATTCGATGCCCAGAACAACGATATTACCGACGCGACTGTCCTGAAGGAACTCCACCAACTCTATTGGCTGGACCTCAAGGGCAACAAGAACCTTAAGACCTTCGATGTGACGGGATGTACGCAGTATTTCGAGCACTGCGAATTCGAAGTGACTGCAGACCTTGTGTACTACACCTTCCGCCAGCAGGTAGGCGTGACCAATTACTCCGACCCTGGTTGCCAGCATTCAAAGCATGTCATCGACAACCGTCAGACAACCGATTGGTCCAACCAGGATGAAATCGTCCTGATGAAAAAGCATACCGCAGGAAAGGGATATCCCGTAGTCTTCACTGGTATCAGTTACATCGACGCCGATATGAACGACGGTTCCTTTGAACGCCAGATGCGCAAGGCAATGGAACTGATGCTTGCCAATTATCCCTATATGGATGAATACGGCAAGTACCTCGATATCTATTGCGTAAAGCATAAAACGGCAAACCGCAACCAATGGGACCTTACCAATGAGGAAACCAATTTCGATAATCCCAAATGCAAGGAAACCTACGAACGATTCTACAATGAAGAGGCTTCACTTCTCCTTAATACATATAAGAAATTCTACGGAGAAGACTTTGTAGAACAAGGTATGTGGAGTTTCCTTATTGAATGTACGCCTTCTGGGTTCCCTGGAAGATTTACAAGGGAAGAAAACTACGCAGGTTATAACGATAATTATCTTGCAGAAAAATATGGAATAGTTTTCTCCTACTGTACGCATACATGGAACCAGACAGAACAAAACTTCGCAAACTCTTCTTGGACATTAGAAAAACTCTTCAACGAAGAATTGATTTATCAAGATGTGTTTAAAAACTTCCTTGAAAGTCGTGTAAAAAACTAAAATCTCATCTTACGGCCCGACGGGTGTAAATTGCCACCGAAAAGTGAACAGTTTTGCCACCGAAAGTTGAACAGTTAGAGATCGTCTGCAAAGGTATTCATTTTTCTGGTTTTTGCTTCATTTTTCGTTCATTCATCCATTTTTCCGTAGCCTTGATTCTGTAAGACGGCCCGTTCATGTCAATGATGTAAGCCTTGAAGGTAAGGCGGTCTACAATGGCCGCAGCAATGACCTTATCGGTGAAGATTTGATCCCATTTGTCGAAGCCAAGGTTGGTAGTAATGATGATGGATTTGATGCCGGCACGGAGGGATATGAGGTTGAAAAGGGCCTCTGCGCCCTCTTTATCAAAGGATTTGTACCCGCACTCATCCAAGATTGTGAGGTCGTATTTCTCAAAGCGTTTTTGCAGCCTGGAGAGTTTACGCTGTGATTCGGTCTCCCTGATTTCAACCAGCAGACGTGGCACAGATGCATATAGAACATTGTAACCGGCCTTGCAGGCCTTGATGCCAAGACCGATGGCCGTGTGTGTTTTACCGGTACCGGGGTTGCCGTACATGATAACATTCTGGCAATCACGGATAAAGTCAAGAGTCTCAAGTTCGGGCAGTGCAACTGCCATATCCTTTGGCAGTTCATTCCTGTCCAGATCTTCAAGATACTTGAGTTGCGGGAAGTGAGCCTTGGTGATAAGTGCCCTGCGACGAGCCTTATCGCGATACTCTGCTTCCTTATTAAGCAGTTCAGCCAGAAAGCGGTCATGAGACCACTTCTTGGATACGGCGCTCTCCAACATTACATCGAGACTGCCCTTGATACCACCGAGTTTTAGCGTACGGCAGTTATCGCTGATGGATTGCAGATATGACGTTTCCATTATGCAAGAGCGTTTTCAGTGTTGGACTTGAACATATTACCGAGCATCATAAGGTTCTGTTCCGCCCCGTTCTCAATGGATTGATTCCAGGGCTTGTCAAACAGGCTTTCAGAAGAACGGACCTCAGAAAGAACGTTCTTAATGCTCTCGAAGTTAATGGTATGGACGCCATTCATCTTGGCCACGTTAACTGCAGAACAGAGTTCCTGGTAGTCAAAGTGGTTGTCTCTGGCCCAAATGAGGAGCTCGACAAAGCTCTTCGGGTTCTCAGAGAAGTAAGTGTCAAACAACTTCTGGATACCCTGAGGCATTTGCCTCAATGCATATGAGTTGCGTACCGCACCCGGCTTGACCTGAAGGACCTTGAGATAGTGCTGGATGTCAATCTTATTGTCATTAGGCACATAACTCCGCTGGTGCTTGGCCAGTTCCTTTTTCGACGGTCTGTCCGTATCGTAGATGATTACGTTATCGCTGTACTTTTTCACCCAAACAGTGCGATGTATGTATTCGAACGGGACAGAGTAGCAAACGGTATCCAGATGGATAGTGGCAAGCTTATCAACCTGACGGAAGTCCGCTTCAAAGCATGCCATCTCGCCAAAGGCAATGAGCATCACATCAAGCTCTTCCTTGATTTGGTCCTTGACAAACTCATTGTCATCCTGGCAAACGGAAAGCAGGTATTCATTTGCCTCATCCATAGAGTCAAAGTGGTCACGGCGGGAGAATGCTCGGCGACGGAGGATCTCCACCGCACGTTCTACATGAGGCTTCTCATTGCCGGAGCGAACATTACAGAACTGATGCCTAAAGCCATAATACCCTTCAAGTTGCTGGAGCTCCAGCGTGGGCTTCTTCTCTCCACCGGTGAAGCTTCTCACCGCCGTCCGCATGTTGTCGTACACCATAACCTGCGGAACGTGACCCCAGAAGGAGAAGGAGTTCACATGGGCTTCCATCATGGCCTGCTTGTCCTGATGGGAAAAGAGTTTACCCCAGCGACCGTTGCTGCACAATGCAGTGGCAGCCATGTTGAAGGTCGTGAGTTTGCCCTTGATGTACAGTTTGACTTCACCCCAGTCAAACTCCATCCGCTCACCGGGAACATACTTCTGCTTGATGAAGCAGTCCTGGACAGATGCGAACTTGTTGGACTTCTTGCCTTTGATGTACCTGACTACCGTCCTGTACGAGACATTGTAACCGGCCCTGCAAAGGTCCGCATGGATATCAGTAGCCCTTTTTTGTTGCTTCTTCATACCCATAGCCACCTTGGTGGCGTTGTTAATGAGTTCCTGATCAATCAAGGACTTGATCTCATCCGTCAAGACCGGGCAATCCACCTCCCGGTCTTTGTACTTGGGTTCGGTTCGGAGAAGCTCAGCATAGGCTTCTGGATTGTCCTTGTCGTTCACGGTAGCGTTGTACAGCTTACGGAGCCCGACTACCGTTGTTCGGCTGATGCCGCGTTTCCTGGCAATCTCGCTGTTGCTTAGATTGCGTCGGAAGTCGCCAAAGATGTCATTTCTTTTCACGTAATCAATCATTTGCTCGGGTGTTTGGGACCCGAAAGTTAATAATAAAGGGGCTAACGGTAGGCGGCAGGCTGGGCCCGCCCTCCATTCCGCTCGGCTACGCCTCGCTCCATTACGAGCGGGCCCAGCCAATGACCCTTGCAAATGATCTCAAAGTGTTCAATTTTCGATGGCAATCAGGTGTTCAATTTTGGGTGGCAGTGCACAGACGGGATTCCCCGCCGGGCCTTTTTTATGCATCAAACACAAAACCGGGGCGGCACCTTCGGCATCGGGATGAGAAATCCTTTTGCCTTCTTCCTTTGGCTTCTGTATCGGACTGCTAGGAATAAAGCACGGCTTATCGTATTGGCGAGACCAGACGTAGTCCGGAATCTCCGTGATGGGCGGAGCAATGAAAAAGGGGTCATGTGTTTGCATGACCCCAAAGGTAATTCTTGATTGTGCCAAGGCGTTGCCCAATGGACTACCCTTCCTCCTGTTCTTTGTCCGGAATCTCCACGTGGTCCACGATGGAGGCCATCTGACCCAGGACATCCTGAAGCCGGTCTAAGGCATTGTACAGGCCATCCTCGGAAAGCACTCCGCGCGGAATGGCCTTGGAAATCTCTCCCCGCTCATCGGCCTCGAAGTCTGCCTGCCACTCGCCGGAATCCAGGTACTCGTTGAGGGCACAAATGTCTTCCCATGCGTCAAGGAGCATATCAATGCCGATTTCAGCTTCCTTGATAGCATCTTCGGCTCTTTTGAATTTGGAGCTATTGCGAGCAACGCGGAGCTCGGCCGGAGAGTATTTGGCTTCCAGCGCGGCACGGCCTTCCTCAACAATGGCTTTCATCTCCTGTAAGCCTTCGTTCAGTTTCTTGCTGAGTTCATCTTTCTTATTCATGGGTATGCGGTTGGTCTCCATAAAGGTTACACTATTAATGAGGACTTGTTTATTAGAATACATCAAAGTCCCTGTCGACCCAGTAGTCATTATGCTCTTGATACTCCTCCAGCGCGGTCCCATCGGCATTCTTCGACCAAATGAACCGGTTAATATTTGCGAACTTAGCCTTTAGACGATTCAGTGGCCGATCTTTCAACTTGAACTTCTCACAAGTCATCGCTTCTTCCGGCTTGCAAACAATGAGGCCCTGGGCATCAATATCACGTCTACATCCAACGGGACGATTCGGATCGAACGGAACATCTTCGTCATACTCCTTATCCCGTTTATCAGGGCCATATAATTGGCACAGAAAACAAGACCGAATATTATATCCACGATCGATGGCGATAGCGTTACAGTAGTTCCGGAATTGCTGCGATGTTTGGAATTCATTCGGGGAGCAGACCACTTCGAATATGGACTTTGCATGGTGACCTGTCTTGTAGTTACCGCAAAAAACGGATTCCTCGTCCACATAGGATTTAAGAGTCCCGGCGTATAGCGTGTAGCGCATCAAAGGTAGTCCACTGTCCTTTGTTGGTGTCTTAGTGAGAACCTTGAAATGGCTGAAGGTGACAGACTCTGATTCAGTAATAGGGTGCTTGGGTAGTTCTTCTAATTCCTCCGTCGTCTTGAGTCGGATTTCAATAATCATATGGTCGGACTGTGCCTTCTTTTCTGAATTCTTGTGCTTGCTCCAGATCTCAATAAAGATAGGCTCATGCTGGCCGCTATCATCAATGAGGCACAAATCCGGCACAAATTCGCCGTATTTCTTCTCTACAACGCACTGGGAGTACTGTTTCTTGAGGTCAAAGGTCTTCACCTCCTCGGTCACACAATTGTGCCCATAATCCTTGTGGAAGAGACAATCCCTAATCTCCTTACATTCCGTCCGAACCTTCATTGTGATTTCGAAAGGTTCGTCCCGATCCCACTTCTCCTTCAGGAGTCGCTCTGCCGTGGCATGGATATATCGATCCATTTCACAACTCTCTCCTGGCTTATGTGCGTAGCAATGGGCCTTCTTGGCACCCAGGCGCGGACGCAGTCCCTTCTTGCAGTACGGACAGGTATAGGTGTAGGAACGTCGGTTCTCCTGCGTGATTCCGCTGATATGCATCAAATTCGGCTCTCCAATATCGGCAAATGGATATTGGACATCCCCTTCGAAGAATTCGTGTATGCCATCAACGGTTTGCATATTAGGCAGGATTGGTATATTTGCCAATTAAAACAGTTGGGAAAGAAACAGGATACTGAGGATAATGATTATCCAAATGAACGACCAGTCGATGTCTTTCTTCTTCTTGGTAGGAGCCAGTGCTGACGGCGTGGACTTAGCCTCTATCGGCCCTGATGCAACAGATGGCTCGCTCGGCAGATAATGCTCACGGACTGTTGCTAAGAGTTCGGTAGCCTGCGCAATCAGTTTCTCGCATTCGACCACCTCGTCCTCCAGTTCCTCGCTGTCCTCGAAATCTCCGGGATACTCTTCCTCCCTCTCCTCATCGTCATCAATGGCCTCAACCGGTAGATTGGAGATAAGAAAGTTAACATCGGCCTGGATTTCGTTCAGCTTGCTTTCTAGGTCCATAACGTCAAAGGAGGGGTCGAGAAGGTAGTCCTTCTCATTCATGGCCTGCAGGAACTCTATTCCTAAACGGACAGCAGCTGATTCGTTCTCGTACATAGGCGTCAGTCAAAGATATGTTTCCATTCTCCGGCCAGATTCTCAAGGATACCCCAGCCGTAGTTGGCATTACCGCCACTGGTCTCCGGAAGGCGGAGGACGCGGACATCGGCCAGCTCCGAGATACCGGCAAGGCTTCTCTTGATTCTCTCGCCGAACTTGCGGTATTTTCCGAAACCATTGATGCCAATTACCCTGATAGTCGGATGCTCAGCCAGGAAGCCAGCAATATCGTTTGGCCTGGCATCCCTAATGTCCTTATCGTCACTCCCGGGCCGTATGGCGGACTCGTAATAATCCCAGAGGACGATGTTATATTTCGACAACAAAGCCTTCTTCTGCGCATAATCCGTCGGCATGGGTTCTCCTGTGAGGTAGCTCAACACCTTCCAGATGCGGTTGGAATTCGAATAGTAATACTGCCGGTGCTCCAACGACTCTCCTCCTGGAAGCGTTCCGAGTATGAGGATTCGCGGATCCTCGCACAGTAGCGGCGGAAATCCGTATATTCTTGGAATAACGGTATAGTTAAAAGCCATCTACAACAACGCAATTAATCCTACTCCAATAAGCAGCGGGATTAGCACAAGACCCAGACACCCACCTTTGGAAGCTTGCTCCCTGGCTTCGCTCTCATTAATAATATCCGCCTCGGTCAAACGGCGACCACACTTAGGGCACTTTGCCGATTCTGTCTCCAGCATTGACACCTTCCCGCAGGAACACTTGAAGTAAGCAGTCTTAGGAAGGTCCTTCTTTTCTGCAAGGTATTTATCCGTGTCGAAAGGGATAGGAGCATTATTGACGGCCAACGGATCTCCAGGATAGAACTTATGACCGCATTTCAAGCACGTAAGCTCAATCTTGTCCTTGCCGTGAGAACCAGCCAGGGCACCAACCAGCAAGTTGCCGGTGAGCACGGTACCGGCTACGGCTTTGCCTGTACTGAAACCTTTCTTATCGGCATAGATCTGCTCACTACCGCAAACGGGGCATTTGATTTCGCTTGGCATAATAGAAACTATTTCGTCAAATCCTGATACATATTGAATAAATGGGCTAGAATCTCGTCATCGGATGCGCTTCTAGGAATGCCATAGGCATCCAGTACGGCGTTATCATTGGCCGTATGGGCACGTCCCAACTCAATAGGCATCACGTTCTCACCATAGAGGTCAGAGAGGCAGCTATCTGGGTACAATTTACGGGCATCAAGGATCGCTTGTGCAGTGGATTCTATTTTTGCTATCTGTGCCTCATTGGAAAGAGGCCAAGGGTAATTATTGTAAACGGATGGAGAGTAACGGAAATCGCTCTTGAGGCGGCCGCATGTCACTCTCATCCAGGCCATATGAACTCGAGATGTCATAATGCCGAAGTGGTACATGCTGACATCCGGTAAGATTGTACATGCGTCCCCAGCGATAATATCTGGACTTACAAAGCCGAACGGGATGTACTTGCGGTTTTCGGATGAGTGTCTCGGTATCACCAGATATTCTGTTGATGGTTGACGAATCTGACAGAACAGGTAGGGATACTGAGCCATTTTCTGTATGCGGTCAGCATTACTGCTTTCGCGTAAGGCACGAACCTTTTGGAACCGCTGCTTTATCTCTGGGATATTTGCATAGTCCGATGGATTGCCGTTCACGAACCATAAGCAGTATCTTGAGAATGTGCCTATTCTATCATGAAGGAACTCACGAGCGCCGATGAACGGACGAATATACTTCTCCAGGATAGGATATGACTGGAGAAGAGCATCTTTCTCCTCAACGGTGAGCAAGAGTCCACCATCGTCCGTTGCAGGGCTGCCGGTGGTCATTGTGGGCAAACCCTCAAAAGGTTTATTGACTCTATTGGCCAACCAAATGTCCGGAGCATCAATTAGGTAGGGATTGATATGAGTGACCTCCCTTTTCTCTCCATCTGTGAAGATATACTTGCGGTCACACGGTAAAGTGCCATACCCTACTATGACACAATGAACATGAGCCTTATTCGTAGCCTCACTATTCCAAATAAACGTGGTATGCGCGAAATGAATATAGCAGCCACTATCTATCATTCCCTTCCAGAACGTCGGAACAGATTCGCCCTGACATATTGAATTAGTGGAGACGAATGCTGCTCTTATGTGCCCTTTTTCTGCCTGGTTCATATACTCCAGGCCCTTCTTATACCAGCAGATTACGTAGTCTTGCTTAGTCTCGACACTTCCTTTTCCAAAAATAAGAGCCATATCATCGGACTGAGAGTCTGTACGAACGCTCTGGCCAATGAACGGAGGATTTCCCATGATGTAGTTCAATTCGCTGGCCGGAATCACGTCATTCCAGTCCATTCGAAGTGCATTACCCTCGTGTATGTTGGTGTAGGTCTTGAGCGGCAGTGGATCGAGGTTAAACCCAACTATCTCATCGGTTTTCTGCATCATCTGACTTTCGGCAATCCACAGCGCTGTCTGCGCTACGGAGCAAGCGAAGTCATTGATTTCGATGCCATAGAACTGATTGATGGACACCTTGATCGGGTCGGCGAATTCTCCGATTACACGGTCCCCTCCATAAACGATGCGAAGGACCTCGTTCTCCAAACGGCGCAGGCTGGTATAGGATTCGGTCAAGAAGTTTCCTGAGCCGCAGGCAGGGTCGAAGAACTTAAGCTTGGAAATCTTATCCTGGAAAGCAAGTGCTTTATCTTTCTTGGTTTTGGCAACGGTAATAGCCCTGATGTCTGCAAGTTCTGCCTTTAAATCATCCAAGAACAGTGGATCAATGACCTTGTGGATATTCTCGATGGATGTATAGTGCATACCACCGGCACGGCGTGTTTCCGGGTTGAGGGTACTCTCAAACACGGCGCCAAAAATGGTAGGAGAAATCAGGCTCCAGTCAAAGTCATCGGAAGCCCGCTGGAGGATAAGAGAACGTATCTCCTCATTGATGCGAGGTATCTCTATATCGCCAGAGAACAGGCCTCCGTTCACGTATGGGAAGGCCAGCAGGGCCTCGTCTTCATAGGGGTCACGGTCTTCCGGCTTCTGGTCAAGGATGCGGAACAGCTTGATAAGTTTCTCCCGGAATTCACCGGCATTGAACTGCGCCATGTAGTCATGGAACATATTCTTGTTCCCGAAGATGCCGGCGTCCTCTGCATAGAGACAGAACACCAAGCGCACGCAGAGTTTGTTGAGGGCCTTCTGAGTATCGGGGTTCTCCGGGTCTTTGTATTGGGCCAGTATCTTATCGTACATGACACCCACAATCTCACCGGCCTGGATGGATACTTCGAGTTCCTTTTTCAGGTGGACATTGGTATCATCTACCAGGAAAGACAATCGGTGGTATTCCTTCTCTAAGTCGGCCAATTGGATAACCTCTGGGGCATCATTGGGCCGTTCCATATCATGGACTTCAAAAGTGGAGAAGTTACAGGCAACAATCCAACGCGGGGCCATTGACAAAGGAAGACCTGCGGCATAACGGCGGGCCTGCTGGTAAGGCGTTAGTTCAGATCCATCGGATTGGCGATATTTGGCCGTGAGGTCCACCTTGGAGCCTTTCTGCTCAATGAGTACCTTGGTGGAGGGTATATAGCCATCAATAAAGTCGGAGCCTTTCTCCTTGAGAATGGTCTTAACAGGAAGCTCAAACTCCATGAACTTGGTGGCATCTTGAATGCCGTAGACGTTCTGCAGAAGAGAAATCCAGAAACGGGCGGTTTCACCCTTTTCGTACCCCTTTCCAGACCAATCCTGAACAAACTGTTTTGCGGCTTGGCGTTGTTTTGTGTCGGTAGCCATGTGATAAGCATTGTGTAAAGACAAAAGTAACGAAAAATCATTGCTTTTCAATGCTCGGCTAAACAAAATAAGGAAATCAGAACGCCAAACTCTTAATGGGCATAGGGAGTGATACTTGTATTATATCAGAATTATTGCCATCTTTGTCTCGCAAAAAGATATTTGAAAGTTTACTTGCAAATTACTTGCAATATTAGTGTTTAAATATCTTATTGTATAACTTATAAATTATTGATTAACCGCCACATAGGGGCTTGCTGTCCTTGGCAGAGAAACACGCCTGGAAAGCGTGTATACTCCAAAAGGGTATCCCGAGTTCGAATCTCGGTCTCTCCGCATGATTAAGGACTACCCCAACGGGTGGTCCTTCATTTGTAAGGAGACATCGATTTCAAATTGAATTATGGAAATCAAATTGCAACGTCAAGACATTCCGGTACTTCTTTTGACCGGTTATCTGGGAAGCGGCAAGACCACGCTTCTGAACCGTATTCTTACCAATAAGAAAGGGATTAAGTTCGCCGTCATTGTGAACGACATTGGAGAGGTGAACATTGACGCCAGCCTCATTGAGAAAGGCGGCATCGTGGGCGGAACGGACGACAGCCTGGTAGCCCTGCAGAACGGCTGTATCTGCTGCACCCTCAAGATGGACCTGGTGGCCCAGCTGGCCGACCTTACCACCTCCCGCAAGTTTGACTATATTGTGGTGGAAGCCAGCGGCATCTGCGAGCCGGCTCCCATTGCCCAGACCATCAGCACCATGCCGATGCTGGCCCCTCAGGCCGTGAAGGACGGCTGCCCGTACGTGGACTGCATTGCCACCGTGGTGGACGCCCTTCGTATGAAGGACGAGTTTGAAGGCGGCGCCGCCCTGGAGAAGGAAGACATTGGCGAGGACGACCTCGAGCGCCTGGTCATTGAGCAGATCGAGTTCTGCAACATCGTACTCTTGAACAAGGCCGCCGATGTTACTCCCGAGGAGCTGGGCAAGCTCAAGGGCATTGTGAAGACCATCAACCCCGGCGCCAAGGTGTTGGAGTGCAACTACGGAGACGTAGATCTGGACGAACTCATCTACACCGGTATGTTCAACTTTGACGTGGTGGCCACTTCGGCCGCCTGGATTGCCGCCATTGAGGGCGAGGACGAGGAAGAAGAGGCCGAAGGCGAAGCCCTGGAGTACGGCATTGACACCTACGTGTACACCCGCCGTCCGGCTCTGGACCTGAACAAGTTTGACCATATGGTAGCCACCAAGTGGCCTGGGAACATCATCCGCGCCAAGGGTTTGTGCTATTTCTCCAACGACATTGACAAGTGCTTCCTCTTTGAGCAGGCCGGCAAGCAGAAGACCCTCAAGGACTGCGGCCTCTGGTTTGCCACTATGGATGAGGAAGAGCTGGCCGAAATGATGAACCGCGACCGCAAGCTCCGTCAGGACTGGGATCCCGAGTACGGGGACCGTATGCAGAAGATTGTGTTCATTGGCCAGAACCTGGACAAACCGGCCCTTGAGAAGTTAATGGATTCCTGCTTGGCAGACTAGCCAAATACAGGCTAAACATAATAAAAAACGGGTTTTGCTTCACAGCAGAACCCGTTTTCATTCTAACCTAAAAACTTAACCTATTAAAAAACTATTCGATTGAACTATCTGCAAGTTCTATGCCGAACTTTTCTAATTTAGCTCTTTATTAGGTTTTATTGATAAAATTCTTACTTCCATAATGGGACGGTCCATGCGGTCGGTATCTACGGCGGCAATGTTGTCTATCACGTGAAGGCCGGCAATGGTTTCTCCAAAAACGGTGTATTCTCCGTCCAGATGCTCGCAGTGGGTGGGGTCCTGGACCAGGTAGAACTGCGATCCGGAAGACTCCTTGAAGGGATTGGCCACGTCTCCCTGGCGGGCGGCGGCCAGCGCTCCTTTCACGTGCGTGTGCAGAGGCTCACCGGCTGCATCTCTCATTTCGGCCGGAATGGTGTAGTCCGGGCCGCCTTCTCCCCATTTGTCTACCAGGGAGGTGTCGCGGGTGAAGGGGTCTCCGCCCTGGATCACAAAGCCGTTGATGACGCGGTGGAAGAGGGTGTTGTCGTAATAGCCGCCCAGGGCCAGGTGGACAAAGTTGTCGCGGTGTTTGGGCGTGTCTTTGAACAGGCGCACGCGGATGGTGCCCATATTGGTAACAATGTCAAATACGGGTTCTTCCGGCAGGGCTTGGGCTGCTTTAACGGCGGCCAGGCTGTCCTGGGTGCTCAGATTAACGGTAACGTCCTGCTTTGAACGGGTCTTGCAGGAGAAGGCCAGCAGGCCCACGGCAAGAACGGCTAAGACAAACTTTCTCATAACTTTCTTCTTTTCCGCAAAATTAGCTAATTTTGTGAAAACTATGGCAAATCCGTTGAAACAATTGGCCGGCGAAACCGCCATCTACGGCCTCAGCTCCATTCTGGCAAGGGTCCTCAACTTCCTGTTTGTCCCCATCTATACCCGTATGCTCACGCAGGTGCAGTATGGAGTGGTTACGGAGTTTATGGCGTACATTGCCATCCTGCAGGTGGTGCTGGTGCTGGGCCTGGAAACGGGCTGTTTCCGCTTTGCCAACAAGGAAGGGGAGGATCCCCGCCGGGTGTATTCCGGTGCGCTGCTGGCAGTCTTCGGCCTTAATTTGGCCTTCCTGGCCTGTATGGTGGCCTTCTCGGATCCCATTTCGGCCGCACTGGGCTATGCCGGCTACCGCAGCCTCATTATTTATGTGGCATCCATCCTCTTCTGCGACTCCATCACCGCCATCCTCTTTGCCAAGCTGCGGCAGGAGCACAAGGCCGTGAAGTTTGCCGTCCTCAAGACCGTCAAGATCCTTACGGAGACGGGAGCCAACCTGGTTCTCTTCTTTGTGTGGCCCGCCCAACCGGACTTTACCTATCCCATCATAGCCATCTTTATCAGCTGCGTGCTGTGCCTGGTACTCTTTATTCCGGACATACTGCGGCTCAAACTGGTGTGGGACTCCGACGTGGTGCGCCGTATGCTGCTGTACTCGCTGCCCCTTATGGTGGCGGCCCTGCCGGGTGTGGCCAACGATTTCCTGGACCGCGTACTGTTCCGTTACTTTGACACTTCGTCCGAGGCCTGGCGGGCATCGCTGGGCGTGTACCAGGCGGCCGTCAAGCTGGCGGTTATTATGAACCTCTTCATCCAGATGTTCCGCTATGCGGCCGAGCCGTTCTTCTTCCAGCGGGCCAAGGACAAGGGCTCCAAGGAGCTCTATGCCGTGGTTATGGAATACTTTACGGCTTTCTGCGGCCTGGTGTTCCTGGCCGTTGTGGGTTACATTGACATTATCTCGCTCTTCCTGGGCCGGGACTTCCGCGTGGGCGTGGGAGTGGTGCCCATTATGCTCCTGAGCTATATGCTGCTGGGGATGCTCTTTAACGTATCTATGTGGTACAAGCTCTCCGGCAAAACCAATATGGCCATCTGGATTACCCTGGCGGGCCTGGTGGTAACGGCGGTGGTCAACGTGGTCTTTATGCCGCGCTTCTCTTATTGGGCTTCGGCCTTTGGACATCTGGCCAGCTATCTGGTGATGTTCATTCTGAGCGCCTGGCTGGGGGCCAAGTACTATCCCATTCCGTACAACTGGAAGCGGATTCTCGCTTTCTTCGGCCTAATGGGACTTACCTACGTGGGCATCTATTTCTGCGATATGAGGGCCGATGCAATGGCTATCCGCCTGCTGGTGAACACCGCCCTCATTGGTACGTACGGTGCCGCCTCCTGGCTGCTGCTGCGCTCGCGCCCGGTTCCTTCGGCCCAATCTTGACCTTTCCGTTATTTATTTGTACCTTCGCGAACCCTAATTATTAACCAATAAAATGAGACGTTTTTCCCTTTTTTTTGCTGTTACGGCTATGGTAGTGGCCTGTGCCAAACCCGTGGCGCAGGAGTTCCACGTGATTCCTATGCCCGCTACCGTGAACCTTGCCAGCGGCACCTTCTGCGTGAAGGGCGCTGCGGTAAACTTTGACGAAAAGATGGACGAAGCCTCCGTCAACGCTGCCCGCCGTTTCGTGGCCAGCCTGGAGACGGCTACCGGCAAGGAGTGCAAGCTTGCTAAGGGTGGCATCACCTTCGTTCAGAATCCGGACCTTGCCGCAGAGCAGTACGTGATTGACATCACTTCCAAGGCTGTGCGCGTGGAGGCTTCGGCCCTTAATGGCTTTGTGTATGCCTGCGAGACCCTCAAGCAGATGCTGCCCGCCGCCATCTATGGAGACAAGGCTGTGAAGGCCGACTGGGTGCTCCCTTGCGCCCACATTGAGGACCAGCCCCGCTTTGCCTACCGCGGTATGCACCTGGATCCCTGCCGTCACTTCTTCTCCATCGAGGAGACCAAGCGCTATCTGGATGTGATGACGGCCTACAAGCTCAACCGCTTCCACTGGCACCTCACCGAGGACCAGGGCTGGCGTATGGAGGTGAAGGCCTATCCCAAGCTCACCGAGATTGGTGCCTGGCGCAACGGTACCGTTATCAAGAAGGACTGGAGCTCCAACGACGGCATCCGCTACGGCGGCTTCTACACCCAGGAAGAAATGAAAGAGATTGTGGACTACGCCGCCGAGCGTGGTATCACCGTAATCCCCGAGATTGACCTCCCCGGACACATGGTGGCCGCCCTGGCTGCTTATCCGGAACTGGGCTGCACCGGTGGCCCCTACGAGGTCTGGACCCGCTGGGGAGTGGCTCCCGATATCCTCTGCGCCGGTAACGAAGAGGTCTACAAGTTCCTGGAGGCCGTTCTGACCGAGGCCATGGACATCTTCCCCTCCGAGTACATCCACATTGGCGGAGACGAGGCCTTCAACGAGAGTATGGGTATTCCGTGGGACCACTGCCCCAAGTGCGCTGCCAAGATGCGCGAGCTGGGCATCAAGAAGGGCCCTATGGCCAAGCACTATCTGCAGAACTACGTAACCGCCCGTATGCAGGATTTCCTGAACCAGCACGGCCGCAAGATCATTGGCTGGGATGAGGTTCTGGAAGGCAACCTGGCCCCCGGTGCCACGGTTATGAGCTGGCGCGGTGTCAAGGGTGGCATTGAGGCTGCCAACAAGGGCTTCGACGCCATTATGACCCCCAACAGCTACCTCTACTTTGACTACTATCAGAGCCAGGAACGCGATAAGGAGCCCTTCGGCATTGGCGGCAATCTTCCTGTTGAGAAGGTATACGCCTACGAGCCTTTTGATGGTCTTACCCCCGCTGCCCAGAAGCACATCCTGGGTGTACAGGCCAACCTCTGGACCGAGTACATTGCTACTCCCGAGCACCTGGAATATATGCTCCTGCCCCGTATGTGCGCTCTATCTGAGATTCAGTGGTGCGCAGCCGACAAGAAGGATTACGCCCGCTTTGACGCCTCCATCGACCACAGCTTCGAGATGTTTGATGCAATGGGTCTGACCTATTGTATGGACAACCGCGGCCTCATTGGTCTGGACCGTGAGCCCGCCCGCACTCCCGAAGAGCTGGAGCAGTACCTGAAAGAGAATCCCCGCAGCTGGTAATCAGTAAAGCAGCAAGCCTAGCGCGGCGCCGCCCAGGATAATGTAAATGGGGTTGACTTTTCCCCAGTATCCGGCCGCAAAGGCGCCGCCCAGCAGCACCCAGCTTTTCCAATCGGGGAAGTTATCGGAAACCACTTGGATGTTTGGCACACCGCCCGTCCAGGTGGTTTTTATTATAAGGATAATGGCCGCAGCGCCAATGAGACCCACAACGCTGGGCTTGAGCCAGTCCATAGTGCCGGCATACAGGCGGCTGCTCTTGAACTTAAGGTAAAAGCGCACAATGAGCAGCATAATGATGAACGAGGGCAGGATCAGGGCCAGCGTGGCGGTAAGGGAACCGCAGAAGCCCAGCAGCTGGCTGCCGGTGGTGTTATACAGCACGTGATAGCCCACGTACGTGGCACTGTTGATGCCAATGGGGCCGGGCGTCATCTGGCTCACGGCCACAATGTCCGTAAACAGACTCTCGGAAATCCAGGGATGCTCCACCACCACCTGGTTCTGAATGAGGGACAGCATAGCATAGCCGCCCCCAATAGTGAAAGCGCCAATGACAAAGAAGGTCCAGGCCAGTTGCAGTAAAAGCGCTAACGTTTCCATAGGCCCTCCTTATAATAAGTGACGCTGAATCCCAGCACCAGCACACATATAATAATATAAATAGGGGACACGTTGAGGAAAACCACCAGCACCAGGGAAAGGATGGCCAGCAGCCAGGTCCACCAAGACTTGCAGGACTTCTTGGCCATAGTCACCATAGGAATGATGATCAGGGAAATGACAACGGGCCGAATTCCCTTGAAAGCCCGCTCCACCCAAGGATTCTCTTTAAAGGCCGAAAAGAACAGCGCAATGGCCAGGATAATGAGGAAAGAGGGGAGGATGCTGCCCAGGGTGGCGGCGATGCTGCCTTTGATGCCGCGGAGCTTGTGCCCGGCAAAGATGGAGATGTTGACGGCCATCACGCCCGGGGCGCTCTGGGAGAGGGCTACGATGTCCGGGAGCTCATCGTCCGAAATCCATCCGCGCTTGGACATCTCGGCCTGAATGAGCGGAATCATAGCGTATCCGCCGCCAATGGTGAACGCTCCAATCTTGGCGAACACCCCAAATATTTGCCACAGCGATACTCTCTTTTCCATAGACCACAAAGATACAAATTTTGTTTCACTCCCTTGTCATTCCGAGCGAAGCCGAGGAATCTCAATTTTTTTGAAAATTTCTCAGAAAAAATTTGTGGTTACGGAAAAACTTACTACCTTTGCAGTCCCGTTTGAAACGAACGGGATTTTTTACGGCTCATTGACAATATTGAAAGACTAAAAGTACAAGCAAGTACCGAGAGAAATTGTAACAACAATTTATCAATAAACGAGCGTCAGTTTCTTTAAGAAACAGCGTCAGGGCAAGCTAAGCATTATAAAAAATATACAATGAAGAGTTTGATCCTGGCTCAGGATGAACGCTAGCGGCAGGCTTAACACATGCAAGTCGAGGGGCAGCGTGGAGTAGCAATACTCTGACGGCGACCGGCGAAAGGGTGAGTAACGCGTGAGCAACATGCCCGGTAGTGGAGAATAGTCGATGGAAACGTCGCGTAATACTCCGTAACACAGGGAACCGCATGATTTTCTGTTAATAGATTTATCGCTACCGGATTGGCTCGCGTACCATTAGCTAGTTGGCGGGGTAACGGCCCACCAAGGCGACGATGGTTAGGGGTTCTGAGAGGAAGGTCCCCCACATTGGAACTGAGACACGGTCCAGACTCCTACGGGAGG
>JAEEGJ010008073.1_pt1 | contig 29354 bp, 23 predicted proteins | sample 8958761 | NCBI WGS metagenome assembly JAEEGJ01 (sample SAMN16246546, study PRJNA631951) | gut metagenome | biome: gut microbiome; feature: rumen; material: RS-attached | host: Bos | place: Iran: Karaj | collected 2018-10
GAGTTTGTAGACAATACCGATGTTAAAAGCAACCCGGCAAAGATAAAAGTAGGTACATCGGATATTTCTTTAAGAGCAAATTATAAAGCTTTTTCAAAAGAACCTTCATTTGTTTTGACGGGTGAAACAGTTGGAGAAGGTGTTTATCCTATCGGAAAGATAGATTATACTTTAGCAAACAATGATTTAGGCAGAGTAACAATAGTATCTGAAACAGGATTTATGTCTGGCTTTGGGGACCCGGTATGCAGCACATTTACATCTGATATAAATGCAGATTTGAGATATACTAGTTTTAGTCCAGCATATGTAGATTATAAGATTTTAAATCCCGGAGTATACAGATTGGCTGTACGAGGATACAACATAATTAATGGAGTTCCTAATCATGAAACTTGGTATTATAGTGATCCATTTACCGTGGTTTATTCAAAACCAATAAAGGGAATTGAAATAGCTACGGCACCGACAAAGACAACATATACAGCCGGTGAAGGCTTTGATCCGGCCGGAATGGAAATCAAGGTGACTTATACGGATGAAAGTTCTGATATTATTAAAAAAGGTTTTAAATGGTCGCCTGATAATGCATTCGCAAATGGAGATGATAAAGTAACTATCAGTTATACATTATGCGGAGAAACATATACGGCAGATTTAGCTGTTACCGTCAATCCTGCATACGATGTGGTTGAGAGTATATCAGTGACTACTCCTCCTACTAAAACAAGTTATATAGAGGGACAGAGTTTTGATCCTGCAGGTATGGTAGTAACTGCTACATATGTAGGTGGAGAAACAAAAGAGATCACTGGTTATACTATCACTCCTTCGGGCAAATTGACTCCTGATGTTTCTGAATTAGTTATTTCATATACATTTAACGGAGTAACTTGCTCGACCACACAGAAAATAACAGTAGAACCTAAATGTCTGGAAAGTATCACTATTACTACACCGCCGACAAAGACAGCGTATGAAATATATGATTATTTTGACAAAACCGGTATGGTTGTAACTGCAGAATGGAATGATGGCAGCACTGAGGTTATAACTACTTATACATGTACGCCGGAACAGCTTAGAGCGGGTACGGATACAGAAGTTACAGTTTCATATACGGATAACGGTATTACAAAAACTGCTAAACAGGCGGTCACAGTAAAAGCATTGGACAGTATTTCAATTACAACACCGCCTGCTAAAACAACTTATATGAACTATGATAACTTTTGTAAAACAGGCATGGTTGTAACTGCAAAATATAATGATAACAGTACAGCGGAGATTAAGGATTATACGATTGCTCCTGATGGTGGTCTGAAAACTACGGATACAAGTATTACTATAAGTTATACAGAAAAAGGTATCACTAAGACTGCTATACAGGCTATTACTGTTAATGAAAGAGATGATCTGGAGGAAATAAAAATAAAAACTGGTCCGACTAAAACGGCGTATACTGCAGGCGAAGTGTTCAATCCTGCAGGTATGGTTGTGGATGCAATATATAACAAGAATACTATCAATAGTACACTAACATATTATTATGAATTTGATAATATTAACGGACCATTAACATTTTCTCCTTCAGGAGCACTAAGTGTTGATGATACTATCATAACCATATCTTACACTGAGGGTGGTGTCACTAAGACTGTCACACAGGAGATTACTGTAACTGCCGCAAACTCAGGAAACAATGAGACAGGCAACAATGGTTCTGAGAATACTGAGAACAACAATTCCGGGAATAGCGAGACAGGAAACAATGGTTCAGGTAATACTGAGAACAACAACTCCGGAAATAACGGAACAGGCAATAGCGGTTCGGAGAATAACTCTGGTAGCAATTCCGGCAGCACAAATACCGGCAACAACAATAATAACTCGAATACAGGTAACAGTGGTTCCGGCAGCAATTCCGGCACTACCAACACAAACAACAATACCGGTACATACACTCCTGTAAGTACTATTACAACTACACCTGAAGTTCCTGGTACTACTACCAAGGAAGTTAAGAACGCAGATGGTACAAAGACTACCACTACCAGAATGTTGGAAGAGAGTGGTAAGGTTACTGAGACAACGGTTAAAGAGTCGAAGAACGGAGACAAGACGACTACAGAGGTAGTTATAGATGGTTCCGGTAAGATAGTTAGCACCTTTACAGAGACAGTCAGCACCGATAATGAAGGTACAACTACTGCTACAACGACTACCAGAAAATCTGATGGTTCCGTTACAGGTTCTACTGTTACAACATACGAGTCAGGCAAAGTAGTATCTACTACTAAAGAGACCAAGGCTGACAAATCCGTAAAGATTGTTGAGAAGACTAAGCAGGCTGACGGAAGCTCATCAAAGGTAGTTACCAAGATAAGTGCCGCCGGAAAAGCTAAGTTGACGGTTACTACAGAGACTCCTGTAGCTGATGGTAAGGAAGCTGAGAAAACTGAGTTTGTTTATTCTATGATAGAGGTTGGCAAGGCTAAGCTGGTAAAGGTTACAACTAATGAAGCAGAGATTACTATACCTGCTACTGTTACTATCAACGAAATCCAGTGTAATGTAGTTACCATCGGAAAGGATGCTTTCAAGGGCAACACTTCCATCACCAAGATTGTGATCGGTAAGTATGTTGAGACTATCGGCACCAAGGCTTTTGTAGGCTTAAAGAATCTGAAGGAGATATATATTAACGCTACAAAACTTAGTAAGATAAGCAAGAGTGCATTCTCCAAGATATCCAAAGAAGCAACATACTATATTAAGGCTAAGAAGTCAGTATGCAAGTCTGTAGCAGCTCTGATCAAGAGTTCGGGCGTTAAGACTGTTAACTACGAGAGAGTTAAATAATACGCCTTTTCCTCCGGTTTTACCGCCGGATGAATATAGAAACACCGGGATTGTCCGTATGGCAGTCCCGGTGTTTCTTATACAGGAAAAATGGTTCTTGCGGGTGATGAAGGTCACCCGGTTTTTTTATATAATGACGGAGGAATAAAGAAAAGGGCAACAATAAAGCCTAAGAACAAGGAGAATGAGAATATGAAGAAAAAAGCAGCTTTATTAATGTGCATTTTGGTGATGGTATGCAGCCTTGCAGCATGTGGCGACAATGACGGAGATTCTGCAGGAAGTGGCAATTCGGGAAAAAATAACGACACTTCAAGCACGACACCTGAACCTGAGAAAGCAAAGATCAAAGGTACCACAGAATCATGGGGCATCTACTCGGAGATATTTGTTCCCGAAGGAATGCATATAAGAACAGGTAACACCACAGATGAAAAAGATGAGAATGCAGTTTGGGTTAACAAGGATGATAATGCAATGAATTATTTTTACTTTGTGTTATCGACTGAGGAGCAGAGCCAGAAAGATATAGCTGCCACCTTACAGGTAAATGATAAGTACACTCCTGAAGAAGTTAGCGTCAAGACAGGTGATATTGAATGGAAAGGTGTGGGATACAGTTATCTCGGTTCTGATGTTGCACAGATGTATGCTACAATCGGTGACAAGGTGATCAATGTACGTATGACAGGCTTTGCATATAATTCGGATTATGCTAAAGCTATACTCGGATCGATTAAAGTTAAGTAATATATATAAAGATAGGGTGACTAATGTGTTGTAAGTCACCCTATTTTTTAGTATAATGATGAAAAATGTAGAAAAGCGGGTGAAGTATGAAGAAGATATTACTGGGTATAATGGGACTGGTGCTGATCGCAGGCGGCTGTTCCTTTTCCAAACGAAATGAAAGAGGCGGAACAGAGGTTATACAGGATAAAAATGCTCCGACAAAAATAGAGTCCACCGAGCTCATTTCTCTGGACTGTAATGCTTCTACCGTCAGCGTAGTGGGCGTAGAGGAAAAAGGACTGGAGTATGGCAGATATTATTTCAAGTGCCAACTGGATAAAGAATCCGGGAAGGTTACCGGTACATATGGGTTTAAACCGCAGTATGGTGATCTGACAGAGTATTCTTTTGAAGCAAACAGTTCTTTTTTGACTGACCTTGATGCGATCATAAAAGACAGTTCTATAGTAGCTTACAACGGAGAACACAGACATACCAACGGGATACCCGATGATTTCGGTTATTCGTTTGAAGCAGAATATGCTTCCGGTGAGAAGATAGACTGCAGTGACAACCAGTCAAATCATCTGTCACTTGATACGATGAAAGCACTAGTTGATCTGTTTTCGGGGAATTGTAATTAATCATTGAAATCATTAAAAGTTTAGGATATAATCTCTTTATGACGTTTTAAGATAATAATGGCTCAAAAAGAGCCGGAAAAGGGGATAATGATATGAAGCTTGGTGTAATCGGAGCAGGAAACATGGCAAGTGCCTTTATAGGCGGGATCGTTAAGAAGAATATTATGTCGGGAGACGAGATCATATGTTCATCACCTGTAGAAGTTGAAAGAGTTAAGGTTGCTGCTACTTACGGAGTTAATGTTACTGAGAATAACAAAGAAGTAGTAAGGACTTCAGAGATCGTACTCTTAGCTGTAAAGCCCCAGGTAATCCCGATCGTTATGGAAGAGATAAAGGATGAGATAGATGACAAGAGACTGTTCATCTCCATCGTGGCAGGTAAGAGCATCGCTTGGTTTGAGGAAGCAGCAGGCAAGAGTTTTAAGCTTATACGTACCATGCCCAATACTCCCGCACTTGTAGGCGAAGGTATGACAGGTGTCAGCCCCAACCCTCTTGTAGAGCAGGATGATCTTGAAAAAGCACTGGAGCTTCTTTCTGCTCTCGGAAAGACAGCAGTGGTTCCCGAGACCATGATGGATGCAGTAGTAGCTGTATCCGGCAGTGCACCTGCTTATGTATTTATGATGATAGAGGCTATGGCTGACGGCGCAGTAAGACTCGGTATGTCGAGAGCCTTAGCTTATAAGTTCGCAGCACAGACAGTACTCGGAAGTGCAAAGATGGTACTTGAGACAGGCAAGCATCCCGGTGAGTTAAAGGATATGGTATGTTCACCTGCAGGTACTACCATCGAGGCAGTCAGAGTACTTGAAGAAATGGGCTTCAGATCCTCACTTATCGAAGCTATGGATGCCTGCGCAGAGGTTTCCAAAAAACTTTAAAAAAAATATTGGAAGGTATTGACATTGTGTGGTATAATACTTCCTGTTTAAATTTTTACTATATTAAAGGAGAACTAAAATGAATCTTTCACCCCTTCAGAAGGCGAGATACGAGTACACTCCCAAGCTTCCCGGAATGCTTAGAGGCGGTATCTCAGAGATAAGCGTAAAGGTCGGCGCACCTACACAGAGCGTTGCTGATCAGGACAAGATCAAGGCACTTTTCCCTAACACATACGGAAAAGAGGAGATCACATTTGTAAAGGGAGCTAATACTTCCGTAGCTAAGAAGCAGGTAGTAGGTGTTATCCTTTCAGGCGGACAGGCACCCGGCGGACATAACGTTATTTCCGGTCTTTATGATGCACTTAAGGCTACAAACAAGGACAATGTACTTCTCGGCTTCAAGGGTGGTCCCGACGGACTTCTTAAGAATGACTATGTAGAATTTGACGACAAGTTCATTGATGCATACAGAAATACAGGCGGATTCGACATCATCGGTTCAGGCCGTACAAAGCTTGAGACAGAAGAGCAGTTCCAGACAGTTGCTAACTTCGCAAAAGAGAACGGTCTTACCGCTATCGTTATCATCGGTGGTGATGATTCCAATACAAACGCTGCTACTTTAGCAGAATACATGGCAGCTAACAACACAGGTATCCAGGTTATCGGATGTCCCAAGACTATCGACGGTGACTTAAAGAATGAGGATATCGAGGCTTCATTCGGTTTTGATACCGCTACCAAGACATATTCAGAGCTTATCGGTAACATCGAGAGAGATGCTAACTCAGCTAAGAAGTACTGGCATTTCATCAAGGTTATGGGCCGTTCAGCTTCTCACGTAGCACTCGAGTGCGCGTTAGAGACACAGCCCAACATCTGCCTTATCGGTGAGGAAGTAGCTGCTAAGAAAATGTCTCTGGCACAGATCACCAATTATATCGCAGATGCAGTTGAGAAGCGTGGCAACAACGGCGAGAACTTCGGTGTAGCTATCATCCCCGAGGGTATCGTAGAGTTCGTACCTGAGTTCTCAGCTCTTATCGCAGAGATCAACGAGCTCCTTGCAGGTGAGAAGACAGCTCAGTTCAATGCACTTCCCGACTGGAACGCTAAGTATGAGTTCATCAAGGCCGGCCTTACAGCTGATGCTTTCAAGGTATTTGATATCCTTCCTCAGGGCATCCAGCAGCAGCTCTTCCTTGAGAGAGATCCTCACGGAAACGTACAGGTATCACTCATCGAGTCAGAGAAGCTTTTCGCTGAGATGGTTGCTACAGAGCTTAAGAAGCGTAAGGAAGCTGGCACATACAAGGGTAAGTTCGGAACACAGCATCACTTCTTCGGATATGAAGGAAGATGCGCATTCCCTTCAAACTTCGATGCTGACTACTGCTACTCACTCGGATACAATGCATTCATGCTTATCCAGTATGGTTATACAGGATATCTTTCAAAGGTTTCCAACCTTTCAAAGCCCGCTGAGGAGTGGAATGCAGGCGGTATGCCTATCACAAAGATGATGAACATCGAGCGTCGTAACGGTAAGGATAAGCCCGTTATCAGAAAGGCTCTTGTTGAGCTTGACGGTGCTCCTTTCAAGTACTTTGAGGCAAATAGAGAAGAGTGGGCTGTAAAGACCTGCTTCACATATCCCGGTGCTATCCAGTACTACGGACCTGCTTCTGTTTGTGATCTTACAACCAGGACACTTGCTCTTGAAAAAGGACAGAATTAATCATTTTTAGTTATATGCGGGGCTGTAATCGAGAGTTTACAGCCCCTGTTTTTATAAAGAGAATACAATCTATTCGGAGGCATATATAATGGAACGTGAGGTATCAAAAGCACTGATACTTGCTGCGGGACTGGGCACCAGGCTTGCACCCATAACAAATGACAGGCCCAAATCGCTTGTACCGGTCAACGGAAAACCTATCCTGATCAAACAGATCGAGAACCTTATGGAGAACGGGATAGAGGATATAACGATCGTATCCGGATACAGGGCAGATAAGCTGGCAGAGGCTGTAAATGCACGTTTTTCGGGTATAAAGCTTGTGGAGTCTGTTGACTATGCTTCCACCAACAATATGTATTCGGCTTATCTCGGCATAAAGTCCATGTTCCCTGACGGGAATATCGGGAGTTTCTACATGATGAATGCCGATGTATTTTTTGACAGCAGCGTGATAGCGGGACTTAAAAATACAGGCTGCGGCAGTTTCATAGTTACGGACGTCGGACGCTATATGGAGGAATCCATGAAGGTGGTAGTAGACGAGGGCAGGATCACAGCCATATCGAAGGCTATCCCGGAGGCTGAGGCTTACGGATGTTCCATAGACGTATACAAATTCGGAGAAGAAGGTGCAGCAGCATTTTATAAGAGATGCTGTGAATATATCGAGGAAAAGAAGGACTTAAAGAAATGGAGTGAGGTAGCCTTAAATGATGCACTTGCTGATACTGCATTTAAGGTATGCCCTTTAAGCGGCCGTTGGTTTGAGATAGATGACTTGAACGATCTTGCGGCAGCGGAGGCTTTGTTTAAATAATGAAGGATTACTTTGGAAAAAATGCCGAAAGGCTTAAGAATAAAAAGTTGTGGCTTTTTGATCTGGACGGAACTGTATATGTGGATGACAGCCTGCTGCCCGGAGCGACGGAGTTGTTAAAGTATATAACGGATAAAAACGGAAGATATGTGTATATCACAAATAATTCCTCTAAATCGGTGGATGATTATCTGCTTAAGGCGGAGCGCATAGGTCTTCCGGCGGACAGGGATTCTTTTTATACATCGGCACAGGCGACAGCTCTGTATCTGACAGAAAACTACAGGGATAAAAAGATATACTGCCAGGGAACGGCAAGCTTCATCACGGGGCTTAAGAATGCCGGGATCGATGTGACAGAGGAAACAGAGAAAGTAGATGTGGTCGTCGTAGGTTTCGATACAGAGATGAATATGGAGAAGCTTTGCAGGACCTGCGAGATACTGCAGACACAGGATGTGGAGTTTTTAGCTACCAATCCGGATCTCGCCTGTCCCGTATCCTACGGATTTATGCCGGACTGCGGCAGCATATGTGCCGTGATAAAGAATGTGACGGGACGCGAGCCGCTCTTTATAGGCAAGCCCGAGCCCGTAATGATAGAATGTGTTATGGAGAAATACGGTATCGGTGCGGATGAGACCGTGGTGGTCGGAGACAGGCTGTATACCGATATCTTATCCGGTATCAATGCTAAGGTTGATGCGGTATGCGTGCTCACCGGAGAGGCTACCGTGGAGGAGATAACGGGCGGCAGCATCAAGCCGGATTATACCTTTTTAGACCTTAAGAGGATATATGAGGGTCTTGTTGATTAATGGTTTATGTTATGTTATAATTACTTAAATTATACCTCATACTTTATATGATATATATGAAAGGAATAATATGGAAACTGACCCTTTGGTGAGTACTGTTATTATAATACTGATCGCCATATTTGATTTTTTTGTGGCTCTTGCAAAATCCGCTTTTGAGCATGCCAGCGAAAACGAACTGCGTGCACGGGGAGAAAGCGAAGGCAGGGACTGCGAGAAGGTATTGGCTTTTATAGATAAGCAGGAACGGAATTTCTATAACGCATGCTGGCTTATAAGAGGTATTGCGTGGATAGTTACGGGTATATTGTTTGCGGCAGGACCGCTTGAATGGCTGCTTGAAGCATTGGGCAATGCCATGGCAAGAAGTATTGTCATAGTTATCAGCACCATAGCACTTATATTCCTGCTCATACTTTTTACATATATCCTTCCGGACCGACTTGGCAACAGGAACACGGAGAAGAAGTTTTACAGACTGTTCGGGTTCATGCAGATCATCACTTTTATATTCAGACCTTTAAGTGCACTGCTTGAAGGATTCTGTGCGGTACTGCTTTTCCCGTTCGGTATAAGACTCAAAGACCTAGAGAGTAATGTCACTGAAGAGGAGATCATTTCCATAGTAAATGAAGGCCAGGAGCAGGGCGTTATCGATGATGATGAAGCCGAGATGATCTCGAACATCATATCCTTTGATGAGAAGCAGACCAAGGATATCATGACGCACAGGACCAAGATAGTGGCTGTCGATGCCGGGATGAGCATGGAGGAAGCGCTTAAGTTCATGGCGGGAGAAGCATTTTCGAGATATCCCCTGTATGTGGATGATATTGACAATATAGTCGGTGTGCTGCACTTAAAGGATCTGGCCAAGGCATATGTTTCCGACAATACATCAAAGAAGCTTAAGGACGTAGCAAGAAAACCGTTTTTCGTTCCCGATACGATGACTATAGATGAGCTGTTCAACCAGATGCAGGCTAAGAAGAACCATATGGCCATAGTCATAGATGAGTACGGTCAGACTGCGGGACTCGTGGCTATGGAGGATATCCTGGAAGAGATAGTCGGAGATATCGAGGACGAGTTTGATAACGAAGAACAGATGATCATCAAGGCCAAAGACGGCTCGTACATCTTAAGAGGCGAGGCCGATCTGGCAGAGGTAGCCGAGGAGACAGGTATGGAGATCTCGGAAGCCGACCTTGAAAACTTTGATACCGTAAACGGACTTATCATAAGCTTGCTCGACAGGATTCCCAGTGACGGTGAAAGGGAAAATGTAAGCTACGGTGATTATGTTATAAGCATCCTGGAAGTAAAGAACAAGATGATCCGTAAATGCCGCGTCACTAAGGTGACGAAGGCGTGACGGATGAGGTGTCAGCTTGAAAATATCAATTCTCTGTGTAGGAAAAATAAAAGAAAAATACTTCTCCGATGCAATCGCGGAATACTCCAAAAGGCTATCCCGGTATTGTACTCTTGAGATCATAGAGGTACAGGACGAAAAGACACCGGACGGAGCGGGAGAAGCTATAGAAAAACAGATAAAGGAAAAGGAAGGCGAGCGCCTTATCTCAAAGATGAAGGACGGATGTTACTGCATAGCCTTGGCTATCAAGGGCAAGAAGCTTACATCCGAAGGACTCGCCAAAAAGATAGAAGACCTGGGTACGGGCGGTACCGGGCATATCGCTTTTGTAATCGGCGGTTCTCTGGGACTGTCCGATGCGGTGCTTAACAGATGTGATATGCAGCTCAGCTTTTCCGATATGACATTCCCACATCAATTGATGCGTGTGATACTGCTGGAACAGATATACAGGGCATATCGGATCATATCGGGTGAACCGTACCACAAGTAAGGAATAAAAATGTACAACGATATTAAAACGATAATTTTCGACATGGACGGAGTCCTGTTCGATTCGGAAAGCCTGGATAAAAAGGCGTGGATAGAGCTGGCGGAGTATTACGGTATAAAAGACATCATGTCAGCTTTTAAGGAGTGCATCGGGACTCCCGATTACAATATCATAAGCGTGCTTGACCGATATATAGAAAAGAGCAGACAGGACGGGGCTCTGGATGACAGCAAACCTTTCGAAGGTCTTAACGGAGAAAGATTTAGAAGTGAGACTTTGGAAATCTTTGACAGGTATGTGGAAGAACAGGGTATGCCGTTAAAGTACTATGCGGCAGAATGTCTGGCAGCCCTTAAGGAAAAGGGATATAAGCTGGGGCTGGCATCGTCTACACCTGTAGAACGCGTGGTGCCGCAGCTTACGGACACTAAGCTTATCGGATATTTTGATGATGTGGTCGGCGGCGGTATGTATAAAAAGGGTAAGCCGGATCCCGAGATATTCCTCATGAGCTGCGAGAGGCTCGGAGGGATACCGGATAAGACCATAGTGATAGAGGATTCATATAACGGCATCAGGGCTGCATTTGCGGCAGGCATGAGACCTGTTATGGTACCGGACCTTATAATGCCGGATGATGAGATGAAGGAAAAAGCCTGGAAGATATTTGAGAATCTGAAGGAAGTGGCAGAGTTTCTGTAGATTAATATTTTGAGAAGGCTGAAACAAAAAGAAATGCAAAAATTATAATATGCAGGAGGGGCGTATGAAAGAATGGAAAGGTTACAAAAAGGGTGTTAACATCGGAGGATGGCTGTCACAGTGCATACATACATATGAGCATTATGACAAGTTCGTAAGCGAGGCTGATTTTAAAAATATCAGCAACTGGGGACTTGACCATGTGAGGATCCCCGTAGATTATAATCTCATAGAGGATGAGAAAGGCAATTACATTGAGAAAGGCTTCGGATATATCGCCAAGGCTATAGAGTGGTGTAAAAACAGTGGGCTCAATATGATACTCGATATCCATAAGACTTATGGTTTCTCATTTGATAAGGGTGAGAGGGAGAGCGGATTTTTCGAGAATCCTTCCAGCCAGGAACGCTTTATAAAGATGTGGGAGAATCTGGCTGAACGTTTCGGTAACATCGGTGAGAACGTAGCATTTGAGCTCTTAAACGAAGTGACCGATCAGGCATTTATCGGGACATGGAATGATATAGTAAAAAGATGCATAATAAGGATCAGAAAGATAGCTCCTACCGTAAAGATACTTGTCGGAAGCTACTGGAACAACCATGTATCTGCAGTAAAAGATCTCGATACTCCTTACGACGAGAACATCATCTACAATTTCCATTGCTATGAGCCTCTGATCTTCACACATCAGGGTGCAGGCTGGATAGATGTAATGCCCCGTGATTTCCGTATGGGCTTTAAGAAGACATACGGCGAATACAAGGCTCTTTGCCGTCCCATAAGCGAATACTGGGACAAGGATTTCTTTGTACCGACTAAGGTCGACGATGTGATCGACAGCACCTACTTTGAGAAGATGTTTGAAAGTGCCATCAAGACTGCACAGGAGAGGGATGTAGCTCTCTACTGCGGTGAATACGGTGTTATAGATCTTGCCACACCCGAGGATACTCTTGAGTGGTATAAGACCATCAATCCTATATTTGAAAAATACGGTATCGGTCGTGCGGCATGGTCATACAAGAGCATGAACTTCGGTCTGTGCGAGGACAGACTTGCAGGTATCAGAAGCGAGCTGCTGAAGGTTATGTAAATAACTATAAGCGGTCGTTATGCAATGAAGCGGAAGTCTTGTATAAAAAAAGTAAACAATATAGTTCAAAAGCCCATCTCATAATACGAGATGGGCTTTTATCATATGTGGAATGATTATCCTTGCGGCATGTTTATAGTGTTTATGTACAGCAAGATTATTTGAGTATATACTCGATCTCCAGCTTATTCCCTGCTGCATGAATATTGGCCAAGGCACCCGAGATGACCGGAATCTGGGGCGGGAGATGTCCTAAGTCCGCATCAAAGATGATGGGGACATTTTTATTTTTCAGGATGCCCAGCACCGCATTATAGTTATCCATTCCAATGGCCGATTCGTTGAAATGCATCGGTCGTCCGAATACAAATCCTTTTGCGTTTTCAAACCATCCGGCAGCATCCAACTGCCATACGGCGCGGAATATGCTGAAAGGATTAAGGTCGCAGGATTCTAAGAACCAGATGATGCCGTCGTCTTTATATCTTTTTGCAAAGTCTGCCGCTTTATCGTATTTTGTACCACACAGACAGCTGAGGACATCGAGGCAGCCTCCAATCATACGTCCGGAAACAGTCGTATCCGGGATAGCATCTTCTAAGTAGAGCTCACCGTCCTTATACAGCTTCTGGCTGTAGGGCTCGGTGGCATTTACCGTAGCTAAAGGGGTCTCTTCCGAAGACTTGCCTTCTATCTCCCATGCGAGGTAATTGGAGAATTTAAGTTTCTCGCCGGTTAACAGCTTAAATGTGTCGTTTAAGTATTCATGTGCGGGCTGCATCCCGAAGGAAGAGGCACACGGACCGTATATGGCTGCAGTGTCGCACAGTACCGGAAGAGTAAAGGTGAGACATGTGTTGTCGGAATACCCCAGGAACCACTTTGGAGCAGCCTCCTTTATTGCCTCGAAGTCGACGTACCCTAAGTCCTCGCACATGGTCTCTCCGCCGCCTGCGGATATAATGCAGTCACAGTTGTCGGAAGTGAAAAACTCATTTATCTCCTCACCGCATTTGTCGGCAGTATTGCTTTTTCCTATGCCGGTGCTTTCCATTACATTGGGTCCGGTAACCGTCCTGTATCCTTTTTCTTCAAAATACTTTACAGCATATTTAAATCTCGTAAAATAAGGCTCTATGGAACCGCAGCCGAAGGACGGGGCTATAAATCCGATCCGCTCCCCCGTTTTTATAAATTCAGGGTATCTCATGAAAAGACCTCCAAGTTTACAGAAAAATCTGTGATAATATTAAAAGTGTATCATATAAAAGTCTTATTTGCAATAATCGGCATAATATTGTATAATATATATACTGGAATAATATGAAAAGGAGGACAAAGATATGGCAAAGAAAAAAGCAAATATAAAGCCGGTCATAGGGATATTTGTTGTAGTACTTATCATAGCTTTGTTTCTGCTTTTTAAAAAACTCGGAAATAAGGTTGTGTTAAGCAGCGAAGGCCTTATAGGCAATACTGCGGGCAACCTCTATAACGGCGGTCTTTTCTGTGAATACGGCGGAAGGATATACTTCAGCAACCCGGATGATGATTTTGCGCTGTATTCCATGAAGACGGATATGACCGACTTAAAGAAGCTGTATAATGACTATGCAAGGTATATAAACGTTGACGAGAATTATGTGTATTACACACGTATGAACAACAAAAAGGATACGCCCACCCAGAGCAAGCTGGTAGCTTATCACACAGGCGTATACAGGATGAACAAGAACGGCAAGGACTTGAATGCCATTACCACTGAACCTTGCGGAAGCTTGTTGCTGTATGACAATAAGTTGTACTACCAGACCTACGCCAAGAACAATAAACAGCAGATCACGATAGACAGGACCGATATAGACGGAAGCAATACCGTTGAGCTTATAACGGATGACGCTCCTGTGGTATCGGTATATACCGGAAAGCTTTATTACTCGGGAAAGCTCCGCGACCAGAACATACATGAGGTGGATATATCCGGAGAGGATTCGGTATATCTGTCAGTAAAAGCTTATATGCCGATCGTGAACAGCGAAGGTACATTTTATGTTTCTACAGCCGACGGATATAACCTGTATCTTGCAGGCAGGGACGGCAGTACAGAGTGTCTCGTGGATAAAGCGGTATCCTGGTACAACATCACTGAGGACGGCAGATACGTATTCTACCAGTGCGACGAGAAAAATGCAGCGGCTATCTATATGCTTGACAGAACTACCGGGGCTTTCGAAAAGATATCCGAAGGAAATTACAAATGGATCAACATCGCGGGAGGCTATTGCTTCTTCTTCGATTTTACAAGCGAGCAGGCCTTCGCTTACGATTATGAGAAAAAGGTCCTGAATTTTTTCACTCCGTCCGCTAAATAAAGACGGAATGTCAGTAACAGAAAGGAAAATGCAAAGTATATGAAACACAGATATCGTCTGGTGTCCGGACTGGTATTGGCGGTTATCGCCGTAGTCTGGATTATCTTCCTCACAACAAAGGAGGGTAAGGATTCTTCCGGACTAAAGGATACCATGGTAACACAGCTGAATGACGTAAAGGATAAGGTGCTGGAAAAGGATAACCCGCAAGTGTCGGTCACTCCCGAACCTACCGATGTGCCTCCTGTGACACCTACACCCACGGATGTACCTGTCACTCCGGAGCCTACACCCATTGAGCTTCCGGAATATACCAAGTTTGATTATATACTGGCCAATGTAAACGAGAAGATGAATGTCAGAGCGGGAGCGGGCCAGAATAAAAAGGTGGTAGGAACTCTTCCTGCCAACGGATACGGCAAGGTAATCGAGAGAGGTACCGAGTGGTTTAAGATCAAGTCGGGTGATGTAACGGGCTATGTATCTACCCAGTACATACTTACCGATACAGAGGCTATCACCAAGATGCGTGAACTTGACGCGCTTAAGGTTAAGATCACAAACAATGACGTAAATGTCAGGACCGAGCCCAATACGACCTGTGAGGTTAAGCTGCAGGCTAAAAACGGAACGGAATATGATTATTATCCCGAATTCTCAACCCAGCTGTTCTATGCGATAAGGATAGAGAATGAGATATTCTATGTTTCCAACAGCTATTCGGAAGTAACGATAAAGCTTGATACCGCAACCAAATAAGTATTGTATAAGGACAGAAATAAAGGACAGAGCCGTTTAAGCTCTGTCCTTTTCGTTTAACAGGCATACCGCCTGAGATGCTATTCCGAGTCCTTCGCCGGTAAATCCGAGTCCTTCCTCGGTGGTGGCTTTTACATTTACGCGGCCTATGTCTATACCTAATGCAGCGGCTATGTTTTCCTTTATCCGGGGGATGTGAGGGGAAAGCTTGGGCCTCTGTGCTACAATAGTAGAATCAATATTTTCCACGGCGTATCCGGCTTCGTCTATCAGAGCCGCTACTCTTTTTAACAGCTCGATGCTGGAGATATCTTTGTACTGCATATCATTGTCAGGGAAATGCTTCCCGATATCGCCGAGTGCAGCTGCGCCCAATAGCGCATCCATTATGGCATGTACAAGTACATCCGCATCCGAATGTCCGAGCAGCCCTTTTTCGTATTCTATTTCCACTCCGCCCAATATCAGTTTCCTGTTTTCTGTCAGGCGGTGAACGTCATAACCTGTTCCAATCCGCATATTTACCTCTTTTTCTGTTTTCTTTTATGTACTCAGAATGACAAAGTATTTATATGGGTAGTATATTATAAAAAAATATATAAATCAAATAATATTTTACTTGACGTGGAGAGAGAAGATGATTATACTATGAGATTTGGTGGGTCTGTAAGCGGTGTAAGCCGTACAGATACTGTGTTTTAAGTTTATGAGATGTTTCTCCGGTAGAGTTTACCGGTTGTTGTATATAGATTTGGAGGAAAAAAGTGGAGACCGCAGTCGGGATATCACTGTTCACTTGTGCAGGAATGCTTACATCCATATTGTTTAAGCCATCCGTAAATGTTAAGAAGCACAACGTGAGCATATACTGGATGGTAGTGCTTTTGGGAGCTGCCGCACTGATACTTTCAGGGTGCATCTCCTTAAAAGAAGTGTTTGAAGGACTTAGCGCTGATACAGCCGTAAATCCTATAAAGATACTTGTACTGTTCTTTTCTATGTCGGTACTTTCAGTATTTTTGGATGAGGTCGGGTTCTTCAGATACATGGCCTGCCTTACGCTGTCAAGGGCAAATGCAAGCCAGAAGAAACTGTTTGTATGTCTGTTCGTTATAGTATCGGTACTTACGGTGTTTACCTCAAACGATATAATCATTCTTACGTTTACACCGTTCATATGTTATTTTGCAAAGAACGCGGGTATAGACCCCACACCTTATCTTTTCTGTGAGCTGGTAGCTGCCAATACATGGTCGATGATGTTTGTTATAGGAAATCCGACCAATATCTATCTGGCTACGGCCAACGGCATCACCTTCATGGATTATTTTAAGGTAATGGCACTTCCCACACTTGCGGCGGGACTTGTCGCATTCGGAGTATTGTACCTGATATTCAGAAAGAAGCTGGCACTTCCCTTAAAGCCCAACAAGGCTGAGGAAAAGATAGCCGACAAGAGACTGCTCGGCATCGGATTGCTTCATCTTATCCTTTGCACCGGCATGCTGGTTATCTCCGCATATATCGAGATGGAGATGTGGCTCATCACTCTGGCTTTTGCGTGTTCATTATTTGTTTTCGATCTGTCATACAGAGGATTGTCACATACTCACGGAAACGAGCTCAAGTGCTGTCTGAAGAGAGTGCCCTGGGAGATGCTTCCTTTTATCATTTCGATGTTTGTCATAGTGCTTACACTTGATAAATACGGGGTAACCGGAAAGATAAGTACACTTCTGGAATGCTCGCATCCCGAGTTTTCATACGGTACAGCATCATTCCTTACAGCCAACATGATCAACAATATCCCCATGAGCGTTCTGTTCTGTCCCGTAATAGGAAACGCTTCACAGGCAGTGGTAACTCCTGCGGTATATGCTTCGATAGTGGGATCCAATTTGGGAGCCCTGCTTACTCCTGTTGGAGCACTTGCAGCCATCATGTGGAGTAATATCTTAAAGAAAAACCATGTGGCATTTAAATTTACATCATATATCAGAAACGGCGTGATCGTTTCCATCCCGGCTTTGCTTGCGGCACTTGCGGTACTGAGTCTCAGCTTGTAAGTCAGGATGAGAGCCCGAATATGACGGAACCTTCCCGGTTGTCATCCTGAGGAGTTTACAGCGACGAAGGATCCTGAAAAAAATAACGTGTATGTCAATTTTGGCATACACGTTTTATTTTTTTACAGATGTTTTATTTATGTGTTGGGAAAATGATGGCGATAACGCCATTTGAACCCTGCAAGATAATATTACGGGGTACGTCCTTCACACATATAGAAGATTGCAAACAGTCCGGGACCGCAATGGGCACCTATTACAACTCCAAGTCCCTGGATCTTGATGCTCTTGATTGAAGGGAACTTCTCCATAAGTTTATTCTTTACATATTCGGCATCCTCAAGACAGTCAGCATGGTTGATAAGGAATTCCATATTGTCGGGACGTCCGATCTCTTCAATGATAGAATCAATGATGGTATTCAATGCCTTCTTACGGCCTCTTACTTTAGAGGATACAAGAAGAGTACCTTCGTTGGGCACGTATAATACGGGCTTGATGTTTAAAAGTGTACCGACTAAAGCTGCAGAGTTTGATACACGGCCTCCGCGCTTTAAGTAGTTAAGGTCATCAACGGTGAACCTGTGCGCGATGCGGAATTTATTGTCCTCAATCCATTTTAAATTCTGCTCGTAAGTAAAGCCTGCCTCATAATTCTTTACCGCATTCATTACCAGAAATCCCAAGCCTCCGGATACACAGCAGGTATCTACATAATTGATAGTGATGGCAGGATATTTCTTCTTTAATTCCTCGATGGCTTCTTCGGCAAACTTGTGTGATGCGGAGAGAGCTTTTGACATATCGAGGAAAACAATGTTTTTATTTTCCTTCTCGATCAGACCCTCGAAGAATTCCCTGTATGCATAAGTGTTGATAGCAGAGGTGGTGAGCAGGGCACCGTTTCGCATTTTGCGGTATATGTCCTGTCTTGTAGCTTCGCTGCAGTCATCATAGTATACAGTCTCATCAATGGCATATGAATACTTGATGAACGGTATGTTGTGTTCTGCCAGATAATCATTTGTCAGATCACAGGTTGATGCCGTAGCGATCAGATAGTTTTGTTCCATTTTCCTTCTCCATATAATTTGATAACCGGGCATACTCTTGAATATCCAGCAGCAGAGATATGCCGGTCCGTGAGAATATGCGGACATATTCCCATAATCACATTATAATGTATCAGAGACAAAAAGGAAAGATAATTTTTTAACATTTACAGTGAATTTTTTGCCGATTTTGCTATATAGAGTATTAAAATGGTATAAGGTAAAAAAAGAGTGGATTTTATTTTACATAAGTGCTATAATATTAATTTGTGGGGCTTTATCCGAGACTACTGAAGGGAGTTCTGATTTTGTAATACGATTTCAAGGCTTCCCCTTGAGGTGAAGCTGTCAGCTTTAGCTGACTGATGAGGTGTCGTCAGATCGATGTGAGAGTTTCCTTCAGTTGTTTCGGAGCCCCCGTAGAACTATAGTTTCCTGTGGATGGGTTGCGGGATAGACTGCGATACTGCAAGTTTGATTCCGAACATCCCGGGCGTACAAAAACGGAGGAAAAAAATGTACAAGACTTTTTCAATGGAACTTGCCGGCAGAACACTCAGTGTTGATATCGGCAGAGTAGCAGCCCAGGCTAACGGCGCTGCATTTATGCGTTACGGTGATACCACAGTGCTTTCTACAGCTACAGCTTCAGAGAAGCCCAGAGACGGTATCGACTTCTTCCCTTTAAGTGTTGAGTTTGAAGAGAAACTTTACGCAGTAGGAAAGATCCCCGGCGGCTTCACAAAGCGTGAAGGCAAGCCCAGCGAGAACGCTATCCTTACATCACGTGTTATCGACCGTCCTATGAGACCTTTATTCCCTAAGGACTATCGTAACGATGTAACACTTAACAACATGGTAATGGCAGTTGATCCCAATTGCCGTCCCGAGCTCGTAGGTATGCTTGGTTCAGCTATCGCTACAGCTATTTCGGATATACCTTTTGACGGGCCCTGCGCTATGACTCAGGTAGGTATGATCGATGGCGAGTTCATCATCAACCCTTCACAGGAGCAGTGGAAGAGCGGCGATCTTAACCTTACAGTAGCTTCTACAGCAGAGAAGGTTATCATGATCGAGGCAGGTGCTAACGAGATCCCCGAGGAGAAGATGATCGAGGCTATCTACAAGGCACATAATGTTAACCAGACTATCATCGCATTTATCAACGATATCGTTAAGGAAGTAGGAAAGCCCAAGCATGAGTACACAAGCTGTGCTATACCTCAGGAGCTTTTCGATGCCATCAAAGAGATCGTTCCTCCCGCAGAGATGGAAGAGGCTGTATTTACAGATGAGAAGCAGAAGAGAGAAGCTAATATCTCTGCTATCACAGATAAGCTTACAGAAGCTTTCGCAGACAATGAGGAATGGCTTGCAATCCTTGGCGAAGCTATTTACCAGTATGAGAAGAAGACCGTTAGAAAGATGATCTTAAAGGATCATAAGCGTCCTGACGGCCGTGAGATCACTCAGATAAGACCTCTTGCTGCTGAAGTAGATATCATCCCCAGAGTACACGGTTCATCAATGTTTACCCGTGGACAGACACAGATCTGTGACGTATGTACCCTTGCACCTCTTTCAGAGATGCAGAAGCTTGACGGTCTTGATGAGAACGAAGTAAGCAAGCGTTACATGCACCATTATAATTTCCCTGCATACTCAGTAGGCGAGACCAAGGTAAGCCGCGGTCCCGGACGTCGTGAGATTGGTCACGGTGCTTTAGCAGAGCGTGCACTTATCCCCGTACTTCCTTCAGAGGAAGAGTTCCCTTACGCTATCCGCTGCGTATCGGAGACATTTGAGTCTAATGGTTCAACATCTATGGCTTCTACCTGTGCATCATGTATGTCACTTATGGCAGCAGGTGTTCCCATTAAGCGTATGGTAGCAGGTATCAGCTGCGGTCTGGTTACAGGCGAGACAGATGATGATTTCGTACTTCTTACCGATATCCAGGGCTTAGAGGATTTCTTCGGAGATATGGACTTCAAGGTTACAGGTACTACCGAAGGTATCACAGCTATCCAGATGGATATCAAGATCCACGGACTTACCCGTCCTATCGTAGAGGGTGCTATCGCTCGTTGTCGTGAAGCAAGACTTTTCATCATGGACAACTGCATGAAGAAAGCTATCGCTGAGCCTCGTCCCGAGGTTAGTCCTTACGCTCCTAAGATCGTTCAGATCCAGATCGATCCTTCCAAGATCGGTGAGGTTGTCGGACAGCGCGGTAAGACCATCAATGCTATCATTGATGCTACAGGCGTTAAGATCGATATCACTGATGACGGTGCTGTATCAGTATGCGGTACTGATCCCGCTCAGATGCAGGAAGCTATCAGACTTATCAATATTATCGTTGAGGAGTTTGAAGAGGGCAAGATCTACGAAGGTAAGGTTGTTTCCATCAAGGAGTTTGGTGCATTCATCGAGTTCGCTCCCGGCAAGGAAGGTATGGTTCATATCTCCAAGATCGCTAAGGAGAGGATCAACCATGTAGAGGATGTACTTACCTTAGGTGACAAGGTTAAGTGCGTATGCCTTGGCAAGGACAAGATGGGAAGAATCAGTTTCTCTATCAAGGATGTAAAGTAATACATAAAATTTCATCCTGAGCGTAAGCGAAGGATCTTAACACAAAGATTACCGGTATACAGAAATGTATGCCGGTTTTTTGTTTTGAGCGACGGCAGGTCAGGGCGGATCATCCGCTATAAAACCCGTCATCGTTCGCAGGATATGCTATATGACTTCATCTGTATCTACGTTTCGGACGCTTGCAAGCGTGCGTCCGCCTGATGCCGGACGCACTTGTGCTGCGCTCAAAATCCGATTTGGTTAATCGGATTTTGCCTCACTGCAATACGTCTGAAGTCATAGCATATCAACTGCTCACTTTATGGTTTTATACCGGATGGTCCGCCCTGACCTGCCTGATTTTAAATACAGAAAGAACAAAAAATAGAGGATAGTCGGGCTATCCTCTAAGGTGTAGATTTATTATGTTTAATTGTTAAGTGCAAGTTTTGCTTCTAATTCCTTGATGTAAGCATTGGCTGAATCTAGTTCTGCGTTAGCAGAAACAAGTTCAGCATTAGCAGAATCAAGCTCTGCGTTAGCCTTGTTCAATAGTGTTTCTGCATTTTCTGCTCGTGTACGTTCACGATTTATTTCGTCTTGCGCCTCCTGAAGTGCTTCTTCACGTCCTTCACGGAACCATTTTTGGCACTGTAATTCTAAAACCTGACCATCCATAGTGTTCACCAACCTTTCCTTGTAATCATCCTCAAGTTTGTCACTTATTAGATTGACTACTTTACGATATAACGTGGCAAGTTCACGGGTATAATTCTCAGACAACTTATCATGAATATAGGCATCATAAAAAAGGGCTGTAAACTCTTTTAATTCTGAATATATTTTATCATATTCCTCAAGATTTTCAAGACAATTATTTGCTATATGCTCAATCGACTTTTCATAACGTAAAGGGAAAAACGGAATTAAAAAATACAAGTTTTTTTCATATATTTCTTTCATGGAATATCCCTGTACATGCATTACCGGTACGACCATATCTATCTGTTGATCTTTATAATAATACCGGATAATTCTTTCTGTTTTTTTGGGTTCATCTTCGCTTGTTGGTCTTAACATCATGATTGCAGAATTAGGGAGTTTTACCTCAAGAATTTCCTTTGTAGTATTCAATTTAGCATTTTCGTAAGCAATTTGCATATTATAATCAAGAATACGTATAAGGATACTTCCATCTGCGGTGGATTGACACTCAATATGATATATGACGCCATTGAGTTTCAGGTATGAATCACTGATTACTTTTGATACTTTCTGGGAATCATCTTCAGACACTGCCATTTTCATGTGTTCGTTAGCATAGCGTTCGAGTTCGCTTTTGTCCAGCTCATAATCTGTACCAAACAACTCGTTCACTACGGGGATAAGTAATGGCAGCATATAACTGCATTGTGTTTTAAAGACATCATCATATAAAGTATGATGCTTATTGTTCTGATCTACTAAAACATTATTAAGTTTTTCGGGCATAATACCTCCTTATAAATGCTAAAATAAAAATGTACAAAAATTATCAAATAAAAATGTACAAGTTGTAGGTAACAGATATAATACAGGTATTACATTCCGGAGGTGATACCTGTGTTGATAACAATTAACACGCCAGTTAGTCTTTCAATAGATGAACTGACCGATTTACCTAAGCTTAAGGCATTTATGGAACATAACTATATCAAACTTAATAAATCAGAACTCGCCCGTCAGTTAGGAATAGACCGGCGAACTGTTGATAAATACCTTGAAGGTTATGAAAAACCAGACCATCGCGACAAGCCTTCAAAACTTAATGCATATCACGATAAGATCCATGATCTCCTGTCATCTTCAACTCAGGTATTCCATTTCAGAAGCGTTTTATACAGATACCTTGTTGACAATTATGACATGGATGTCCCGGCTCAGACTTTCTATCATTATCTGAAATCTGTCCCGGAGTTTGACAGGTATTTCAAAAAGAACAAGGTCTCGGATACCAATTCCAATCCTGTGATCCGTTATGAGACAGCACCGGGCGAGCAGGGACAGTTCGACTGGAAAGAATCGATTCCCTTTGTCCTGAAGGATACTGGGGAAAAGATATCCCTGAACGTCCTTGTCCTGATCATGGGGAACTCAAGGCTGAGGATATACAAGCCTTCCCTGTGGATGACACAGGACATCCTTATCCATCTTCTTGTCGAGTGCTTTGAGGCGCTTGAAGGTGTCCCAAGGGTTCTTCTTACAGATAACATGAGGACCGTAATGGACGTCGCCAGGACACAGTCCAATAAGGGCAAGATCAACGAACGCTTCGAAGCTTTTGCCAAGGACTTCGGGTTTAAGCTTGTTCCTTGCGTGGCCGCCACTCCTAAAACCAAAGGCAAGGTTGAGTCACAGATGAAATACCTTGATGAGGTTCAGGCATACAGTGGGAAGCTAAACCTTGTTGAACTTTTTGAGTTGATAGAGCGTATCTGTGAGCGTGCGAACGATACCATCTGCCAGGGGACCGGACGGATACCGATCATCGAGTTTGAAAAGGAACGTCCATTGCTAAACCCTCTGCCAAATGAAACGATCCGCAACCAGTACAAGGTCCGTACTATAAAAGCCAAGGTAAATTCAGCCGGAATGATAACCTTTAAATCAAACCATTATTCCGTCCCGTGCAGGTATATCGGTCAGGAAGTCAGCTATCAGGTACACGATTCTGATATTTATATATATTCAGGATACAGGCTTATTGCCTCACATGCCATATCTGACCGTAAGCTCAACTATGATTCAGAACACTATACTGAAGTGCTTTCTTACAAGTACATCGGTAAAAGCTCCGATGAAGTAAGACAACTGGCAAAACAGAAACTTGAGATCATCGGAGGTGCATACAAATGAATAGTTCAAGCGTATATACACGCATCACGGAAAACCTAAGATTCCTAAAAAGCAAGGAATCCCTGGATGTTATAGACAAAACGATAGATTACGTAAATCAGAACAACCTGTCGTTTATCGATGGTTTCCTCTATTTCACGGAAGCACAGGTTGAAAAGAAGAAAGCAAACCTGGTAAGCCATTCCGTAAATATGGCGGGTTTCCCAAAGGTTAAAACATTGGCTGATTTCGATTTTGACTATCAGCCATCGATAAATAAGCAACAGATATATGACTTAAATTCGCTGCGTTTTATCGAGAAGCTCGAAAACATCGTTTTCTATGGCAACAGTGGCGTAGGCAAAACACATTTAGCTACAGCTATAGGAATAACAGCAGCACAGAACCGAAATTCAACATACTTTATCAAATGTGCTGAACTTATGGAATCACTTCATAAGGCACAACTTGAAGGACGCTTTGCAGAACGTTTGAAAAAGTATTGCGGCTACAAGGTCCTTATTATTGATGAGCTGGGTTATCTACCTATATCCCGTGAGGACTCTAAGCTGTTTTTCCAGCTGATTGACCGTCGCTACGAAAGAAATAGTACTATAATCACAACAAATATAAACTTTTCACAGTGGGACGAGATATTTGGTGATCCACTCATAGCCGATGCTATAATAGACCGGCTATTACATCATGCAACCGTTGTAACAATCAAAGGAAAATCATACCGTCTTCAGAATCTTTTATACGGAGACGGGGATTCAGCATGATGATAAAAACTGTACATTATTATTTGATAAAAAATGTACATTTATATCTTGTAATTTACAGCTGATGAACTGTTCAAGCCCTTTTACGGGCAGATACGAAGCCTGTACCGGTACGATTATACTGTCTGCTGCTGCAAAGGCATTCAATGTCAGCTGGCTTAATGACGGCTGGCAGTCGATTATGATATAGGCATAGTCATTTTTAAAGAAGCTTAGGTATTTCCTTAAAGCTTCTTTAATGCCCTTTTCGACCAGCTCTACTTCGAGTCCGCACAGTTCAATATTCCCAGGCATCAGGTCAACACCTTCTTCATGGCTTAATATCCCTTTCCTCGGATCTACCCGCTCGCCAGTTATCATATCTACCAATGCGGGTGCTAGAGAATAATCAAGCATGTCAGGATTATCTATACCCAGTCCAAGCGACATTGAACCCTGCGGATCGTTATCAACTAGCAGGACCCTGTATCCTTTATCTGCAAGTCCGACTCCTAAGTTTATGGCCGTTGTACTTTTTCCAGTTCCGCCCTTACAATTTGCTACGGCTATGACCTTACAATCAAAGCTCTTTTCTGCACTTAACGCTGTTTTAGTCTTCATGACTCTTCCTCCCTTTCGATTTCCATATGAACTCTTTTAAACCTCTTTGATCCTTTTACCGGCAGATTGTCGGATGTACTGTTGACTTTTATCTTTTTATGCCGGTGGATTAACTTGACGAACCACTTAAGGTCATTCGGTGTTCCCATAACCCTCAGCTTGACCAATTTACTACACCTCCTTTCTAAAAAACAAAAAAAGAGACCGGGTATTTACTTTAAAAGTATATACTCAGTCTCTTTATTAGCTTTTGCTATTAAAGTTTAATATTCAGTTCTCTTTAAACATAAACATCAAAGACGATATTATCAAATCTTCTGATATCATACTTCTGTGAAGAATGACTGAAATGATCAAATGCATCTTCTTCTGTACATATTAACGTCAAAAGGTAATACGGTTTATGCCTTATCTCCCCTGTTCGTTTATAGCGGCCTGTGCTGCTGCTAACCTTGCGATCGGTACACGGAAAGGTGAACATGATACATAATCAAGTCCGATCTTGTGGCAGAACTCTACGGATGAAGGATCTCCGCCGTGCTCACCGCAGATACCGATATGGAGGTTAGGATTTACAGGCTTTCCGAGCTCGATAGCGAGCTTCATGAGCTTTCCTACACCTACCTGGTCAAGCTTTGCAAAAGGATCGTTCTCTAAGATCTTTGCATCATAGTAAGCTGTTAAGAACTTACCTGCATCATCTCTTGAGAAGCCGTAGGTCATCTGTGTAAGGTCGTTGGTACCGAAGCAGAAGAAGTCAGCGTCTTTTGCGATAACGTCTGCTGTAAGTGCTGCTCTGGGGATTTCGATCATGGTACCTACCTGGTACTTAAGATCTATGCCTGCTGCTGCAATTTCTGCATCTGCGGTCTCTACTACGAACTTCTTAACGTACTTAAGCTCTAATGCTTCTGATACAAGAGGGATCATGATCTCGGGCTCAACTGTCCAGTCAGGATGTGCCTTCTTGGTGTTGATAGCTGCACGGATAACTGCCTTGGTCTGCATCTTTGCGATCTCAGGATATGTAACTGCAAGACGGCATCCACGATGTCCCATCATGGGGTTGAACTCATGAAGTGCATTGATAAATGCCTTGATCTCTTCTACGGGCTTGCCCTGTGCTTCTGCAAGTTTCTTGATATCTGCTTCTTCTGTAGGTACGAACTCATGAAGAGGGGGATCAAGGAATCTGATACATACGGGACATCCCTCAAGTGCTTCGTAAAGCTTTTCAAAGTCGCCCTGCTGATAAGGAAGGATCTTGTCGAGTGCCTTCTCTCTTTCCTCAGCTGTATCGGAACAGATCATCTCTCTGAATGCTGCTATTCTGTCTGCTTCGAAGAACATATGCTCTGTACGGCAAAGGCCGATGCCTTCTGCTCCGAGCTCACGTGCCTTCTTTGCATCCTGAGGTGTGTCTGCGTTGGTTCTTACTTTAAGTCTTCTGTATTTATCTGCCCAAGCCATGATGCGTCCGAACTCGCCTGCGATGGATGCATCTACTGTCTTGATGATACCGTCATAGATATTACCTGTGGTACCGTCGATGGAGATCTCATCTCCCTCTTTGAAGAGCTTGCCAGCTAATGTGAACTGCTTGTTCTCTTCATCCATGTTGATATCGCCGCAGCCTGATACACAACACTTACCCATACCACGTGCTACTACTGCTGCATGGCTGGTCATACCGCCACGTACTGTAAGGATACCCTGTGCAGCCTTCATACCGGTGATATCCTCAGGTGAGGTCTCAAGACGTACAAGTACTACCTTCTTGCCGTTTGCTGCCCACTTCTCGGCGTCATCTGCTGTAAATACTACCTGGCCGCAAGCTGCTCCGGGTGAAGCGCCAAGGCCCTTGCCGAGAGGTGTGTTTTCCTTTAATGCCTTTACATCGAACTGCGGATGAAGAAGTGTGTCAAGGTTACGGGGATCGATCATGGCTACTGCCTCTGCCTCGGTCTTCATGCCTTCATCTACTAAATCACAAGCGATCTTAAGAGCTGCCTGAGCTGTTCTCTTACCGTTACGGCACTGGAGCATGTAGAGCTTCTTGTTCTCAACAGTGAACTCCATATCCTGCATGTCATGGTAGTGATTTTCAAGTGTCTCACATACCTGTACGAACTGCTTATATGCATCGGGGAACTGCTCTTCCATCTGGGTGATAGGCATAGGTGTACGAACACCTGCTACTACGTCCTCGCCCTGTGCGTTTACAAGGAACTCACCCATAAGCTTCTTCTCGCCAGTAGCGGGATCACGGGTGAATGCAACACCGGTACCGGACTCATTGTTGAGGTTACCGAATACCATGGGCATTACGTTAACTGCTGTACCCCATGAATAAGGGATATCATTATCACGGCGGTATACGTTAGCTCTGGGGTTATCCCATGAACGGAATACGGCGCGGATAGCTTCTTTTAACTGTACAACGGGATCTGAAGGGAAATCTGTACCTAACTGGTTCTTGTACTCAGCCTTGAACTGTGTAGCGAGTTCCTTAAGGTCAGCTGCTGTCAAGTCTACATCGAACTTAACGCCTTTTTCTTCCTTCATCTTGTCGATGAGCTGCTCGAAATACTTCTTTCCGACTTCCATAACTACGTCAGAGAACATCTGGATGAAACGTCTATATGAATCATAAACGAAACGCTCAAACTTAGGATCGGGGTTGCCCTTGATCATAGCTGCAACTACGTCGTCGTTAAGTCCGAGGTTAAGAATGGTATCCATCATACCGGGCATGGATGCGCGGGCACCTGAACGAACTGATACTAATAGAGGATTCTGAAGATCTCCGAACTTCTTGCCGTTGATCTCTTCCATCTTTGCGACATATTCCATAATCTGTCCCATGATCTCGTCGTTGATCTGACGGTCATCCTCATAATACTGTGTACATGCTTCTGTGGTAATGGTGAAGCCCTGAGGTACGGGAAGTCCGATTTTGGTCATTTCTGCAAGGTTAGCGCCCTTGCCGCCCAAGAGATTTCTCATGGTAGCGTCGCCTTCGGTAAATAAATATACCCATTTCTTCATTAAAATATATCCTCCTGTGATATTTTTATTGCAGACTAAAAAACGCAAAATGAAGCGTAGTAACCCAAACCCTCAACGGACAAATGTCCGTGTGAGAGAAACACTTACTATGCCTGCAATTTTCCGTGAGTTATTATAGCACACTTTTGCAAAAAAATAAATATATTTTTTGAAAATTAGGGGAAATTTTTTCAGAGTTGTTTGTATTTAGTGTGACAAGAGGACGGTTCTCCTGTCACACTCATGTCATACTCAGGACTTGTATGATCCGACCATGTAAGAACATAAAGCGAGCAGCGCATATAAATATCCCTGCGAAGCGAAAGTGGTTCTTACATGGTCAGATCATATGAGTCCGTCATAAAAAAAGTGTGACAAGAGAACCGTCCCCTTGTCACACGCCGTGGATAGTAACTTAGAATTCCATTTTCTTTTCGAAGTAAGCCTTAAGGTCTGCTATTGCGATCCTCTCCTGCTGCATGGTGTCTCTGTCACGTACGGTTACGCAGCCGTCTGTCTCTGAATCGAAATCGTAGGTAACACACCAGGGTGTTCCGATCTCATCGAGACGTCTGTAACGCTTACCGATGGTGCCTCTGTCATCGAATTCGCAGTTCCAGTATTTGCTAAGTTCGTCAAATACCTTCTCAGCACCCTCATTGAGCTTCTTGGAAAGAGGAAGCACACCAACCTTAACGGGTGCAAGTGCGGGATGGAAATGAAGTACTGTACGTACATCTCCGCCCTCAAGCTCTTCCTCGTCATATGCTGCACAGAGGAATGCAAGTGTTACACGGTCAGCACCGAGTGAAGGCTCTACTACGTAAGGAACGAAACGTGCATTCTTTTCCTCATCAAAGTAAGTAAGGTCTTCCTTAGAAAGGTTCTGATGCTGTGTAAGGTCGTAGTCTGTTCTGTCTGCGATACCCCAGAGCTCGCCCCAGCCGAACGGGAATAAGAACTCGATATCTGTGGTGCCTTTAGAGTAGAAGCAAAGCTCTTCGGGACTATGGTCACGAAGCCTCATCTCGTCTTCCTTGAT
>JAEEGJ010008077.1_pt1 | contig 29345 bp, 23 predicted proteins | sample 8958761 | NCBI WGS metagenome assembly JAEEGJ01 (sample SAMN16246546, study PRJNA631951) | gut metagenome | biome: gut microbiome; feature: rumen; material: RS-attached | host: Bos | place: Iran: Karaj | collected 2018-10
TCGCACTTAATGTGGTATAATATTACTTGCGTTAGCATAAAATGTATATGAAGGGCAGGTTACTAGAATATGGGAGAGAGCAAAAAGGCAGTAAAGTCGCAGTCTAGCAAAAAAGCTGAGCCTAAAAAACCAGCAAATCAGACTCCTAATCAGGAGGTTTTTATCTCAGAAGCAGATATGTTCGTATTTGGCCAGGGGTCACATTACGATATATATAAAAAGCTTGGTGCACATCCAACAGTAAAGGATGGAGTTAAGGGTACATTCTTTGGTGTTTGGGCGCCTAATGCTAAAAATGTCAGTGTTGTAGGTACATTCAATGACTGGAATCCTACAGCATTTTACTTAAATAGGTTAGGTGATATAGGCATATATGCCGGATTTGTTCCAGGAGTTGGAGAAGGTGAGCTTTACAAATTCTATATAGAGACACAGTCTGGCGAGGGTATATACAAGGCTGACCCATATGCTAACTATGCTGAACTTAGACCGGGAACTGCCTCTGTAGTCTATGATATTTCTAAGATTAAGTTCACTGATTCCAAGTGGATGGAAGAACGTGCCAAGAAGAACGTTTTCTGTGAGCCTATGGCTATCTATGAGTGCCATATGGGTTCATGGATGAAGCATCCGGATGGAACAGAGGACGGTTTCTACACATATCGTGAATTCGCAGATCGTATAGCAGAATATCTTAAGGAGATGAAGTATACCCATGTAGAGCTTATGGGTATCGCTGAACATCCATTTGATGGAAGCTGGGGATATCAGGTAACCGGTTACTACGCACCAACTTCAAGATATGGTACTCCTGAGGATTTTGCTTATCTTGTAAACAAACTTCATTCTATCGGTGTTGGTGTTATCCTTGACTGGGTACCGGCACATTTCCCAAGGGATGCCTTTGGACTTGCAGACTTTGATGGTGCTCCACTTTACGAGCATCCTGATAAGAGACTTGGTGAGCACCCTGACTGGGGTACAAAGATATTCAACTATTCTAAGAATGAGGTTCGTAACTTCCTTATTGCCAATGCACTTTACTGGATCAAGGAATTCCACATCGATGGACTTAGAGTTGATGCAGTTGCTTCTATGCTTTACCTTGACTACGGTAAGAAGGATGGCGAGTGGGTTGCTAACAAGTACGGTGGTAATGAAAACCTTGATGCTATTGAATTCTTCAAGCATCTTAACTCAGTTATCCGCGGTATGAACAACGGTGCTATTACTATAGCTGAGGAGTCTACAGCATGGCCTAAGGTTACTGCTGCTCCTGAAGATGACGGACTTGGTTTCACATTCAAATGGAACATGGGCTGGATGCATGACTTCTGCGATTATATGAAGCTGGATCCATACTTTAGAAAAGGCGCTCATCATATGATGACATTTGCCATGAGTTACAACAGCTCAGAGAAGTATATTATGCCACTTTCACATGATGAGGTAGTTCATCTTAAGTGTTCTATGGTTAATAAGATGCCTGGTTATCAGGTTGATAAATATGCAAACCTTCGTACAGGTTATGCTTATATGTTTGGTCACTCCGGAAAGAAGCTTCTTTTCATGGGTCAGGACTTTGGCCAGGAGAGAGAGTGGAGTGAGAAGAGAGAGCTTGACTGGTATATGCTTGAGAATGACCTTAACAAGGGTATGCTTGAATATACTAAAGAGCTTCTCAAGATATACAGAAAGAATCCTTGCCTCTATGAGCTTGATGATTCTTGGGACGGATTCGAATGGATCAATGCTGACGATGCCGACCGCAGCACCTACAGCTTCATTAGAAAATCTAAGGACGGCAAGAACAATATCCTTGTAGTTCTTAACATGACACCAATCCAGAGAGACGATTACTACGTTGGTGTTCCACAAAAAGGAAAGTATCACTTAATCCTTAACTCAGATGAGAAGCGCTTTGGTGGCAACGGACTTGAAGTTGCTCCTTCATGTACTGCTGAAGAGATGGAATGTGACAGAAAGCCATACGCAATTAAGTTTAACTTACCAGCATACGGCGCAGTGATGTATAAATTTTAACAATAAAGAAGTAAAGTAGAATATGTTGATCCCGCTATCGTAATGTTAGCGGGATTTTTGCATATGATATAATAACATAATAGTTATATAGATAGGTCAGGTAATTAGATATGGAAATGACAGTAGAGCTGTTTGATAACATAATCAATACTTCACAGGACTGTGTGTTCTGGAAGGACAAAGACAGGCGCTTTCTGGGAGTAAATCAGGCATTTCTCGATTATTATGGTTTTGAATCTGAAGATGTACTAATCGGAAAAACCGATGAGGATATGGGATGGCACTCTGATCCGGAGCCTTTTATGCAGGACGAACTTAGGGTTCTGTCAGGAGTAAGTACATATAAAGTACAGGGAAAATGCATCATCAAGGGAGAGGAAAGAGATATCATTGCTTCAAAACGGCCACTGTACGACGGAGATAGGATTGTTGGATTAGTTGGCAGTTTCGTTGATATTACAGATGTGCTGCGTCGTAAAGAAGCAAAGGGTCAGGAAGTATATACTATTGAAAAACTACGAAAATATAGTTTTTTCGATAAGATAATTGATGGGATAAGCCTTGATGAGATACTAGATCCCTTAACCGGGGTACTTTCCCGTTCCTATGCGGTTCAGTTTGTCCGTAGTCTGATAGCAGAGAAAATACCATTTACATATTCGATGCTGGATCTAGATAATTTTAAGTATATCAATGATACCTATGGGCATGGTGCCGGAGATAAAGTCCTTATGACAGTATCTGCCAAGCTTGCAGAATATACTGAAGGACATGGATTAGTTGGCAGATTTGGAGGAGATGAGCTACTACTTATCGACCTTGATAATACAACTTCTGAAAGCAAATCCACATTTTTCAAAAGGCTTTATACTGATTCAGGAGTAGTTCGTATCAATGTCGAATTTGAAAATGGATCATCATATATAACTGCCACAACAGGTGCAGCATCGTACCCGGAGGATGCCAGTAATTTTGATAAGATATTCGAACTTATTGATAAGATGTTATATCTTGGCAAGAGAAAAGGACGTAATTGTTATTCAATATATAATCATAAAGAGCATAAAGATATAGAAATAACAAAGCTTGCCAATCATGGTATGTTTACAACCATGAAAAGATTAAGGGAAGAGATAGAAGGCAAGGATAGTATCGAAGAAAAAATTAAAGCTGTTAATCCTATTCTTTTGGAGATATTACAAATATCGGCTTTATATTATATTTGGAAAGATGGAAAAATCAGATGTGCAGGAGATGATTCTTTTGAAGCTCCAGCCGATGATATTGGCAATCTTATGATAGACGATATGTTTACTGACAGAAGCCCTGAAAAGGTCAAGAAAGAGTCACCAATATTCTATTCATCGCTACAGGACAAAGGCTTTGAATCCGGTATGATTTCTAAAATTCGTAGCAATGACTGTGTCCTGGGATATCTTATCTGTGTAGTAACCAGAAGCCAGCGTATATGGCAGGAAAATGAATGCGCAGTTATGTATTACCTAGCACAGCTGCTGGCTGATACAAAATAATTGCTACTATAATGGCAATTATTGAAGAAAATCATACAAAATGCTATTATAATAACAATAGTATTTTGGGAATTGGTATATTATTATGGATTATATTCTTGAAACACCTTCCGACATAGCATTGAAGATTGCCAGAAGAATTAAAAATATAAGAAAAAGACGAAAAATAACGCAAAAACAAATGGCAACAAGATGCAATGTAAGTTATGCCTCATACAGAAAATTCGAAGAAACAGGAATGATAGCATTTGTTTCTCTTATAAAAGTTGTTATGGAACTTGGTCTTATAAACGAAATTAATGATTTATTCACTCAGCCAGTTTATCTAAGTATTGAAGAGGTAATCAATGATAGAAAATAAATTAGATGTTTATTATCATAATAGACATGTAGGTACATTAGCTGAGATGCCTGACAAAAGAGTAGCTTTTCAATATGCTCAGTCATGGTTGAATGAAGGCTTTCCTATAAGTCCCTTTTCTCTCCCTTTAAAGAATGAAGTTTTTATTCCAAAAGAAGGCTCAAGAGATATATTTTCAGGACTATTTGGAGTTTTTGCTGACAGTCTACCAGATAGTTGGGGAAATCTGCTTCTTGATAAGTATTTAATGTCTATAGGAATAAAAAAAGAGTCTGTTTCAACACTAGACAGATTGGCATATATAGGTGAATCTGGTATGGGTGCTCTGGAGTACAGACCTTGTAAGAAGTCAAATTATTCAATAGATGTTTCAGGAATTGATTATGACAAGATTGCATCAGAGTGTGAAAAAATATTAACTTCTAAACCTTCAGATCAGCTTGATATGCTTTATAACCTTGCAGGCTCTAGCGGTGGAACAAGACCTAAAGTTCTTCTTTCGGAGAATGGTAAAGATTGGATTGTAAAATTTCCAGCAAGTAATGATCCTTCCATATGCGGAAAAAGAGAATATGATTATTCATTATGTGCCAAAAAATGTGGTATAAACATGACTGAAACTGGTTTAATTAAGTCTTCTGTATGTGAAGGTTATTTTAAAACAGAGCGATTTGATAGAATCATAAATCATAAGAAATTTGTGATTACTTTTTCAGGACTACTTGAAACTGATTATAGGGCTCCGTCCTGTGATTATGATACTTTTATGAAAGCAATCAGGGTTCTAACGAGGGACAATAAAGAGGATGTGATGCAAATGTTTAAGATTATGTGTTTTAACGTCCTGACCCACAACCTTGATGATCATACCAAAAATTTCTCATTTACTTACGATGAAGAAAAACAGTGGAGGCTTGCCCCGGCATATGATATTACATATAGCGATACTTATTGGGGAGAACATACTACTTCTGTTAATGGAAAAGGGAAAGATATTAATGACGCTGATTTAATAAAAGTTGGTACAAATGCCGGCCTATCACAAAAAAAGTGCTCTGAACTATTAGATGAAATCAAAGAAAACATCAAAGATCTGGATATCTATCTAAACCACAAGCCTAAAAGGAAAAGTGGAAAAGTAAAACCTACTGACAGGATGTCGGAATTATCAGCTAAAGAAGAATAAGCAAAAGCACAAGAGATTGGCAAACTCTTGTGCTTACCTTGCGTACATTGTTTGTGATGTTCCAAGAACTGAGGCGACATATTCTTCAAACTACCACTGATTTCTCAGCACATCACCTTTCATAAACAAATTACCGCTTACATTGGGTTTAGCTATGGTAAGCTGTTTCTGTTTAACCAGGTAGGAGAGGTTTTGTCTGGTGCAGTTTAGTAAGTTGCAGCTTCCTGTAGTATCAAGTACATTTTTCTGTAAAAAGGTAATAAAGTCTTGGCGTTTAAGAGGTATATCAGTTACTTTCTCATATAGTAAACTTGATGGGATATCAATGGAATCATTAAATGTTAAATAGTAACCACCACAGCCTACTTGAGCCGTATCAATAAATGCTTGATTATTTAGATAATCACTAATCTGGCTAAATGCTTTTAAATCAACCTTTTTTACAGTATCATCTGCAAAAAATGCTAGAGCGCTACAATTATCTAATAGAAGGACATCTACCAAATTTCTTTTCATTCTTTCAAGTACATAATCTGGCAATGATTCGGTTTTTTTAATATATAGGTTATCCTGAGAGCATTTACCATCTGACAGTTCTAACATCTTTATCTCATTATATTCCTTCAAATGATGATGAGATAGGATATCACCGATGTTTTTTCTGTTTTTAGGAATTATGCGTTCTTTGACCCAAGCTTTACTAATATCTCTAGGAATTGTATAAATTTTCTTTTTTACATATCCAGTAAACAATAAAGGTGCTGTCCATTCATCAAGCTGTTCATTTAGTTCAATAATGAAGCACTTTGTTTTTTTATAATATATTAGTATTCCTAGGGTTTCTTTATTTTCACATTCAATTATTTCATATGTTTTCATAAAAGCTCCTTTATTTGACGCACGTCAAATATACCTGTATTTAGAATACCATTTTACTTGACGCACGTCAAACAGAAAACAAACTCTATACCCTAAAGTACCGCTTATAATCCGCCGAAATATAATACAGTAGCATGTTGGGGTTACGCGGTGGAAGCCGATATGGAGATAAATATGAATATTAATGAGATTCAGAAAAATATAGATAATGGAAATAATAGCGGGGCTTATGTATCAGGAAGTCAGAGAGCTGGTCAGGCATACAGTGCAGGTAAAGCTACAAGCGTATTTGCTGGGGCTGGAGTAAAAGGTGCTGCGGCAGCATTTGCACCTGAAAGTAAGGAAGATATTAAGTACGGACAGGGGGCTTATAAGGACGATGCCCTTGAGTCTATTAAGAATAAGGCGTCTGGTATAGATGTGAAGAATCAGACTGACTATATGACACTTATGGCCAGCACTGTTTCTGAGAAGGATATGAAGGACGTGATGGATGGCGGCTATGAGCCTGGCAAGATGGAGCCAGACCAGATAGTTACTATCGTTGACAGAATTAAGACTACTATGGCCAAGGCTGGCGTAGTGGTTGAAGGATATAATACAGACCTTGACCTTGATAAGATTAAGGAAATAACAGGCAGTAGGGCCTATGCTTCAAGCATCAAAGCTGGAGCAGGTGACAGTGCGAAAGTAGATGAATATGCTAAGAATATCGCTGAAAGCTTTGCTAAGTATGACGTGCCTGTAACAGAGGATAATGTTAAGGCAGCAGTTTCAGCTATGGAAGAGGCAGAAGATCTAGCTCAGCCAGATCAGGGGGCCATAAGATATATGGTGGAGAATAACCTTGCCCCAACTATCAGCAACTTCTATATGGCTATCCACTCTGGTGCTGGTATGGGTAATGGTCAGGGTGCCGGCTACTTTAGCGATGGCAGCGGCTACCTTGGTAAGAAGGCCGATGCAATTGATGGTGGGGATGCCAGCCAGGTTACATGGCAGGATACAAATCTTGATGCTGGCCTTAATAAAAGAATAGAAGAAATCATAGATAACAGCGGATATGAGATTAATGACAGCTACAAGGCAGATGCCATAGCCATGATTAACAGCGGCTTAAGGTTCACAGAGGAAACCTTTATGGCATATGAGAAGATTAAAGAAGTATCTCTTCCTATTAATATAGAAGAAAGAGCCGATGCTATAGCTAGAGGTATAAAGGAAGGTCTTGGGGCAGGCGGCGCTGACCTGTCTACAGATAAGACTCTTCTAGAGCAGGCCGAAGAGTTAGCCCATCAGGTAAATGAACTTGATAACCAGGCAGTAGATGCAGTTCTTGCTAAAGGCAAGACACTTAATATAAGAAATTTAACTTTCGAAGCAAGGCAGATAGTTGTTGCTGGGACAGAAACCTCAGCCATTTTTGGAAACCAATCAATCAACGTAGCTCAAAATCATGCAGACTCAGCCCAGCCAGAATCTGCAAATCAGGCATCATACGCCCTTCTTCAGGAAACCAAGTTATCCATGACTTTATCATCAACTTATTTCCTTCTTAAGAATGGTATCGATGCGGCAGTTACAGACCTGTCCCTTCTTGTAGATCAGCTTAAAGAAGCTGAGAACCTTCAGTTCGAGGCAGTATTTGGCAGGGATAAGTCAGAGGCACTTATAGACCTTTACGACGAAACTCAGGATAAGTTAGAGGAAATCAAAACTCTTCCTCTTGCAACTCTAGGTCTGGTATCAGTTAGAAGCAGCTACAATTTAAACGTAGTTTATAGCGAAGGTATAAACCTTAAGGCTGCTTATGAAAGTGCCGGGGAAAAGTACGAGCCACTTATGACAGAGGTAAGAGCTGATCTTGGAGATTCTATTAAGAAGGCATTTGCAAATGTAGATGACATACTTAAGGAGATGGACCAGGAACTTAGCCTGGACAATGAGCGTGCAGTTCGTATCCTTGGCTACAACAATATGAAAATTACCGACGAAAATATAGATAAGGTAAAGAAGGCCTACAGTCATGTGAAGAACGTAATCGACATGATGACTCCTGGCAGAGTTCTTGACCTTATAAGAAGCGGGGCAAATCCGCTAGAAATGTCTATGGAAGACCTTGAGGCAAAGCTTGGGGAAGATCCTGATCCAGCCGGTGAGGCAGAAAGATACAGCCACTTCCTTTACAGGATGGAGCAGTCCCGGAGCATCACAGAGGAAGAGAAGGAGTCTTATATGGGTATCTACCGTATGATAACCCAGACCCTTAAGGACGACGGGGCAGCAGTAGGAACACTGATTAATACCCAGGGTGAAATCAACTTTAAGAACCTTCTTAGCGCTGTAAGAACCAGAAGAAATAAGGGTATGGACCTTAAGATAGATGATAACTTCGGCTATATTGATAAGCTTGTAAGTAAGGGCCAGACCATCGACCAGCAGATAGCTAAGGCATATATGATAAATGCCAGCCAGGATGCAGCCGAAGATCCAGAAAGCTATAAGCAGCTTCAAAGAGCGGCTAAGACTCCAGAAGAGATAGTTACACTTCTTGAAAATACAGGAATAGAGCAGGCAGTAGACAATCTTGTGTCAGCTGATGCATTACTTAAAAATAGTGAGAATATATTTCAGACAATAAGGGAATTGTCAGACAAATCCACAAAGAAAGCCCAGAATGTGGATAAAAATGTGGATAACAACAGGGGAATTGGTGGAGAAATTATATCAAATACTGTGGAGTTTGAAGCTGAGATTGATAGTCTTATAGCTGAGGTTACAGATAAGTTTGAGAGTAAAGAGGAAGTAAGTCAGGCATTTGGCAAGATGGCGGAAGCTACAGAAAAGATGCTGTCGGAACTTCGAGAAAGAGCTGACAATTCTATCGATGTAAGAAGCATCGCTGCTTCATTTAAGCAGGTAAACGTAGTAAGAGCTCTTGCAAACAATGACTTTTATCAGGTTCCAGTTAAGGTTGGAGAAGAATATACCAGCGTATCAGTAAGAATCATTAAAGGCCAGGAAGATGACAAGGGCCAGGTAAGCATATATATGGACCACGCAGAGTATGGTGAGATTACAGCTAAGTTTACTGCAAGTCCTGACAAGGGTCTTGAGGGTATGATAGTCTGCGGAGACCAGGATGGTTTAGCAAAACTTAAGGGTAAATCGGAAGCATTTGACCAGAAAATGGACTTTATAGAAGGAAATAAAAATATTATTTTCGCAAAATCGGCTGTAAGCCTTAAGCATTTTCTAACAAATACCGATAAAGAATATAGAAACATTTCGAACGGACTCGAAGGAAATGATGGCAAGGATGCTATTTCCACAAGAAATCTTTACAGAGTGGCTAAGGAGTTTATTAAGACTTTCATAGCTGCCTGATAGACCAGGTGCCTAGGCAGGCTGCGTGCAGACTGCGACAAGAGGCAGGAAAGGATAGCATATGAGAATAAATTACAACGAGTCGGCAATACTATCTAATGCGTGCGTTAATAGAGCAGACAGCGCTCTTGCACTATCTATAGAGAAGTTATCTTCAGGATACAAGATTAATCACGCCAGGGACAACCCAGCAGGTCTTGCCATCTCTCACAGAATGAATTCCCAGATAAGAGGGCTTAGCCAGGCTAAGGACAATACTAATGACGGTATCTCAGTAGTTGAAACTGCTGACGGTGCTATGGAAGAGATTACAAGCATCATCCAGAGAATGAACCAGCTTGCAATTCAGGCAGGTACTGATTCTACACTTGATGCTGACCGCGAGCTTCTTAATGATGAGATTCAGCAGCTTAAGAAAGAAATCACACGTATCTCAACAGATACACAGTTCAACGGTCAGACACTTCTTGATGGGACATTTGACCTTAAGGGTTATACAACGGATCTTAATACTAAGGTTGAGTACTATTCCGACGAAGTTAAGACTGGTAAGTATGAAATAGACACAACAGGCCTGGTAAATCCCGATGGCTCTGTTGATATTTCAAAGATTCAAAGCAAAGAAGGCTTCAAGAACCTTCACAATATATCTGCTGAAGGTAAGCAAATATTTGATGATAATGGCAACTTACAGGAAACACAGGTTACTATCAAGGCTGATGGAAACTTTGAGATGACTCTCTCCTACACAGCAGAGAATTCAAAAGTTGAGCTTGATATAACAGGAATCGGCGCCATGAAGATTCAGTCAGGCGTAAATGAAGGCCAGGAAATCGAAGTTAGAATCTCAACTATCTCACTTAAGAAGATGGGTATTGATAAGCTTGATATAAGTACATTCGAAGGAGCACAGAAGGGTATCGCCATGGTTAAGGAAGCTCTTAACTATGTCAATGACGCCAGATCAAGACTTGGTGCTTATCAGAATCGTATGGAGCACAACATCTCTAACGTAGATGTAACCAGCGAGAACATGACTTCTTCATATTCAAGAATCATGGACGTAGATATGGCTGAGGAGATGACAGAGTACTCAAGCCAGCAGGTTATCCTCCAGTCAAGTATCTCTATGCTTTCACAGGCTAATCAGAAGCCGGAGCAGATACTTCAGCTTTTACAGTAAATAAAAGCCGGCCAAAGGCTCTGGGTGGTAGTGCTATGGGGCCTGGGCTATAGGTAATAAGGACCGATATATCGGCCCTTATTTTGCATTATATTCGTTATATTAATAGAAGAAAGAGGATATAGTTATGACAGATGAGCTTAAGCAGCAGTTTACAAGACGTATTACTAATGCTAATAAAAGTGAGCTAATCGTAATACTTTGTGATATGTTTGATATATATGTAAGTGATGCTAAAACTGCTATAGAGGATGGCGACCAGACTACATTTAAAAATAACATCCGCTATGCCAGAGCAGTGTTATCTGAACTTATTGACTCACTTAACTTAGAGTACGAGCTTGCCAGAAATATCTACAGCCTGTACAGGTTTGTAGAAAGATATCTTATCAAGGCCGATATCAAGCTGGATAAAACCTACCTTATCCCTTGCCTTAATATCATGCGTAAGATGAATGAAAGCTATGAAAAGATTGCAAAGATAGATCCAAGCGGCCCGGTAATGAAAAATACCGAAGAGGTGTACGCCGGCATGACCTATGGAAGAACTGATCTCAATGAGAATATGAATACTGCCTATAATAGAGGATACTGGGCGTAAATAAAGCATAGCACCCCCACCAGAGTTGGTGGGGTTTTTTGTTGTCCAATAAAATATTTTATGTTATATTATATCTATTCACGGAGCAATCGCTCCAAGAAGCAGATTTTATCTGTGGGATTTCCCAATTAGACGCTTGAAAAAGAAAAAAGTAATTTGATTTATTATTATTGACAATATGAGTTATAACTCATATAGTAAAAGGAGGAATAGTGTGTATAAAGTAGAATTTTATAAAACGCCTGATGGAGAACAACCAATTGATAACTTTTTGGATTCTCTAAATGGTAAGATGGCAGCAAAAATAGTCGGTTTATTAAAGATACTAGAAGAAAAAGGAACTGAATTAAGAAAACCATATACAAAATACCTAAAAGACGGAATATTTGAACTAAGATGTAAATTTGGGACAGATATTACAAGAGTATTATTTTTCTTCTATGAAGATGGAAAAATAGTAGTTACAAATGGGTTCGTTAAAAAAAGTCAAAAAACTCCAAAAGGAGAAATTGTACTTGCAAAAAGAAGACAATTAGATTGGATTAATAGGTATGAAACAGGAAGTGAGGTATGAATATGTCATTAGATCAATATATTGAAAAAAGAATGAAAGATCCTGGATTTGCAAAAGCATATGAGGAGATACAACCTGAGATGAACGTAATTCGTGCCATGATTGACGCAAGGGTATCTCAGAATCTTACACAAAAAGAACTATCTGAAAGAACAGGTATTGCCCAAACAGAGATCAGCAGATTAGAGAATGGAACCCGTAATCCTTCAATTAAGCTCCTTCAGAGACTTGCAGATGGTATGGGAATGGTACTAAATGTAACATTCATCCCAAAGGAGCAATATAGAAAAACGTTAGAATAAAATGCTAGGAAGCAAACATTAACATCTAACATAATGGGATACTGTGAAAATCACCACAGTATCCCATTTTTTTATGTGAAAAATGCCAACTAAAATCTTCTAAAAAACACTAAACAATCGTTAACCTCAATCCGATAACATATACAATACGGTGGCAAACATAAAAATGCCTCAAATACCATAGTAATAAGGGCTGGCGGCCTGTTTTGGCCTGTATTTTAGTTTGCATAATTTTATGTAACCACTAAATATATTGGTAAAATATTACAAACAAACTAAATATAGAAATAATCTATAATGGGCAATTTGTATAAAATAATAAAAATAATTATACAAAATGACAGTTTTACAAATAATAATTGATTTTGATTTGGTGAGTTTGTATAATAGAAAAATCATAGGGCATATTAACTCCCGTTAAAGTAGGGAGTTGATATACAAAGAGTATAAAAGGAAGGGGGATCTTGTTTTGTCACATACGTCCGATAGATCGTGTCAAGGATGAATCTCGAATGGTCGGATGTGAACCCCACAGCAATAACGCTGTGAGATATCATAGTTTAGAAACAAGGTGTAAAACAAAATGTCAGAGTCAGGCAAGAAGAAAAAAGCAGAAAAAGGGACAGAGAAGAATCAGAACAAAACCATTATTATTATCGTAGCAATCTGTGCGGTTATAATTATTGCATTAGTTGCAGTGATAGCGTTCTTACTTGGTAAGAAGCAGGGGGGGAAAGGTGATGAATCTTCTAAAAGAGAAGTTGCCGGCTCAGTAAGGACCATTGTTGACGAAGGAAGCGCTGAAGACGTTATGGCTGAGATGCGTGAGGAAGTGGCAGAAGGCATGTTTGAATGCAAGATGTCCATGAACTGGTCTTTCGAAAATGGTCAGGCAGAATCAAAAGACGCTTATGTTGCTAACAGTGTAAACAATACACATCCAATATTCTTCGATGTGTATTTAGGCGATGATGAAGGAGAAAAAATCTATTCTTCACCAATCTTACCAGTAGGAACCAACGTAACAAACATCAAGTTGGATAAAGAATTACCTGCTGGAGAGTATAAAGCCACTGTTATGTATACTCTTCTAAAAGATATGGACAGTATGGAAGAGATAAGCAATGCCGGTTTTGTTGTAACCATCAAGGTTCTAAACTAAATGTAGCAAAGTAATCATGCTTAACAAAACAACAAGGAGGTAAAAAGTATGAGAAAATTCAGAAGACTTGCGGCTTTAGTAATGGCTACAACACTTGTAGCTAGCCAGGCAATGCCAGTATTGGCAGACAACACAACAACAGGAACAGATGGAACAGGTAACATTCTTGATTACGCAACAACTACAGTTGTTGTACCAACAACAATCAAGATTGCTATCAACCCTAATGGGTATACAGTTAATACAAAGTATACAGAAGTAGCTTCAGATGCGGCATATGCACAAGGTACAACATATTACACAAAAGAAAGCGATGGCAAATTCAAAAAGGCTGATATTGATGCATTTGCAGCAAATACAACATATTATACAGCATCTCAATCAACAGATCAGATAGTATCTCTTAACTATGGTCTTGCTAATAAGTCAACAGAGGCAATGGATGTATCTATCGATATTAAGGCTGATTATACAGCAGTATCTACTAATGAAGCTATCGAATTCGTTGATTCATCAGATAAGACAGCAGCATATGATGAAGCATCAAATCCAGATGGTGCTAAGAAGGGCGAATATAAGATGTTCGTTGCAGTAGCATCAGCAAAGGCACCTGCTGATACATCAGTACCTGTAACAGCAGATACTTATGCAAAAGCTTCAGCATATGCAGCAAATACAACATATTACACAAAGACAGTTGCAGATAATGTAACAACATTTGCAAAGGCAGCTTCTCAGCCAGCAGATGCTACAGCATTCAAGGCTAATGGTCCATTCTATGTAAAGACAACAACAATCGGACCTGAAATCCTTTCTTCACAGCTTTCTGACGTAGGTTTTGCAGGTGGCAAAGATGATACAGAAGCAAACTATGCAGTATTTGCTGGTGATGATAGTGTTAAGGCTAAAGCATCTGTAGCATATCTTCTTGGTAAAGCAACATATTCAGTAAAAGATGATGAAATAATTGACTTTGATACAACACAGGCACAGCTTGCAGAAAAAATTGAATTAAGCGCAATCGGCGGTGTAGCAGGTTTCACATTTACAGGTTCTCTTAACGCAGATGCAGACTGGACACAGGCAGATGCATCAGCTATTAAGTTCACTCCTATCTATACATGGACAGAATCAGATGGTGAAGAAGAAGCTATAACTGGCGCTTATAACCAGATTGCAACAACACCAAGCTCATATTTATCAGCATCAACAATTACACCAACTGAGAATTCATTAACATTAGCAATGCCTGAAGGTGTAACTGTATCAAAACTTCAGTTATATACAACTGAATGGATTGATTTAACACCAACTACACACTATTCAATTTCAGGAACAACTCTTACAATGGTTGCAAATGAGCTTACAAGCTGGAAAGCAAGCAATTTAACAAGAATTAAGGTTGTTTATTCAGACGAGCATGAAGATGAAATAACTCTTCAGTAGTTGTTATAAAAAAATGAAAGTGGGTAAAAGTAATTTTACCCACTTTTTTATTGTTAATAATAATTATAATATTATTTTATATGATTCTTATAAAACATAACAATAATATAACATTGGAGACATACTGTATGGATTTAAAGTTGAGACTATATAAAAAAATTGAATTTGCTTATTCAACGGGACATGAAGTGGCTATATGTCCTTATGGAAAAAATGGTATGTTAGCAGAAAAAATTATAACACAAGGGTTTCATAAAAAACCTATTGCATTGATAGATAATATAAAAAGCACAAAATCAAAAAAATGTATAAATATAAAAAATATAGATATAAATGAATTAAAAAAAAAGAATACTGTTGTTTTATTAAATGCATCAGATGAATCAATTAATAAAGAGTATAAAGAAATTTTAAAAAATAAGAATATACAAGTAGACGATATAAATTCTCCGTCTATATATAAAGAGTATGGATTAGAAGATATTAATTCTGATATTTATAATTTAATTATTCCACAAAAAGCTAATAAATATAATTATGTAAGAATAGGAAATAAAAATGATGGCGGATATATTATGCTGGATGATTTTGTAAATATAGACGCTGCATATAGTTTTGGTATTTCAGGAGATGTATCTTGGGATAAAGATGTAGCTAAAAAAGGGATAGATGTATATATGTTTGATCATACTATAGATATGCCACCAGAGTTTAATGATAGATTTTATTATAGTAAAATAGGGGTGGGAATTAAAGATAATACCTTTTGTAATATAAAATCTTTAAATAAAATATTAGAAGATACAAGACATATTAATGACAATAATTTAATAATGAAGATGGATATTGAAGGTAATGAGTGGGATGTGATAAATTCAATTTCTTCAGAAATCCTTATGAAATTTAAGCAAATAACGATAGAATTTCATGGATTAAGTGAAAAAAATAAAATAAAGAACAAAATAAAAGTATTAAAAAAAATTAACAAAACACATCAAAGCGTATGGTTACATGGTAATAATTTTGGTTATGCCCTAAAAAGGGATGATGTAATCTATCCCAATGTAGTAGAAATCACTTTTGCAAGGAGAAAAGAGTATAAGTTTAGTAAATTAAGGGATTTACAGCTAATATTAGATGCTCCTAACAATCCAGATATAATAGATTTTGATATAAAAAAATTGAAAGGAAAAGGAATTTAAAATTGAAAATAATAGTATGCGGAACAGGTAATTGTGCAAATTATTTTGTAAAGAATATTGAAAAAAGAGATGATATTAATATAGTGTGCTTTTCTGAATCAATTAAAAGCAAGGATGAATGGTTAGGTATAAAAGTAATAGAAAATAATGAATTAGTTGATATTGCGAATGTTGATTATATTGTTGTTGCAGCCTTAGCTTACCAGGATATTAGAAATAATCTTTCGATGTATTTAAGTGCAACAGAACAGAAGAAAATAATACATTATGTGGATTTTTTAGAAAAAATAAAAGAAAAGGAAGGTCCTTTAGACTCTGCATGCACTACAGAAAATTTAACGTTTATTTTTGATAGTAAAGACATGATAATAGGACCACATATGAAAAAGACAGCACGTGTTTTTGCTGATGATGAAATAGATGTTTTCTTTACTTTAATAAAAAAATATTATAAAAATAAAGAAAATAAGGATACCATTTTTTTTGATATTGGGGCAAACATAGGAACAACAAGTATATACGTTAAAAATAAATATCCCCAATATAATATTTATTCTATTGAGCCTAGTGAAAAAACATATAGGATATTAAAAGCAAATTGTGTGTTAAATAAAATGGAGGATATAAATTGCATTAAATGCGGATTATCGAACATAGAGGGGACAAGTGAATTCCACTATATTCCTGAAAATCCAGGAGCATCAGCAATAGTATTCGATAATAATAAACAATTAGAGTATGCAAAATCAGGTGTAAAAGACTCTTCAGATGAAAAATGTGTAGAGGATGTCTTTATGAAAACATTTTCAGAGTTATATCAAGAAATTGGTATATCAGATGACAGTAACATATACTTATGGATGGATACACAAGGATTTGAAGTAAAAATATTAGAGGGTGCAATTACAGTATTGCAAAGAAATAAGTTGCCTCTTTTTCAAGAATATAATCCATTTGTATATAAAAATAATAATGAGTATGAAAAATACATTAAAATTATTTCAAGTATATATGAATATTTTATAGATTGTGATAAAGATCCACATGGTGAGACCCCAATCATGGTAAATGATTTGGGGAAATATACAGATTTAATGTTAGAAGAAAAAAGAGAATCAACAAATTTATTTTTTATATAAATAATACCGAGGATAGAAATGAGATATCTTACAGATTGTGCATGTATTTTTCAAAATGAATTATATTTTTTCGAATATATGAATAATGCTTTGTTTTCTTATAACTTAAATACAAAAAAATTTAATTATTTAGGAAGCATACCAAATAAGAAAATAGGCGAATGTGGATTGTTTAATAGGATATTCTATTATAATGAAAAATTAGTTTTGATGCCTTTTTTTTCAAATAATATATGTGTGTATAATCTAAAAACAAAAAAAATAATAATTAATAATGAAAAATTTAATTGTGATAACTCAATATTGATAAACGGAAAAATATATAGTTATGTTCATAAAAAAAATGAAAATACAATGATAGAGTATGATATTGATAACAATGTAGTCCGAGAAATAAGCGCATTCAAAACTATAGAAAGTAAAAATATCGTAACTGATTTTTCATATTATAAAGGATGTATCTATTTTTCATATTATAGTGATAATAGAATAATAGAATACAATATAGCAAATGAAACAATAAAATATATTAATATTCCAAGAGCTGTAGATAAGGTATTTTCAGGTATGAGATATGCAGAAGGATATTTCGTTGTGGATATTAATTATCAAAATGCCTTGTTATTTGATGAAAATGGAGTGATTATCAATGATTATAAATTGGACATAAAAAAAGATTCAAATGATCAACTATTTCATAGACAGTTCTATAATAAAGGTTTGTTAATTCTTAATTTTCCATATGAAACAAATAATATAATTATTGATTTAAAATGTGATGGATATATACCAACGACAATAAAAGAACTAACTGACCCAGTTGTTTTTATTGAAAATGATGAGGATTATATTGTATTTCCAATAAATAGTTTAAAATATGTATATAGTTTTTTATCTCAACGAAAAATCGAAATTGATAACGAAAAACTTTTTTTGTTAATGACAAAAGAATTTAGTTCAAAAGAAGTGATAGAAGAAAATGAATGGTTATCATTTAAAACATTTATTGAAAGTATAAGGTAGAGAGGATAAGAATTTGAATATAGCTTTTGATATGAATGCATATCACGGATTTAGCAAATCTGGAATAGGTAATTATATGAAAGATTTTTGCATTTCTATAATGCAAAGAAATATAGATAATACTTACTATTTTATTAATTGGACCGATAGACCTTTATTAAACAATTGGATTGGTGTTTATTTTAACAGTGAAGAAATCGTATTAGGAGATACTAAAAATATTGAGAGCAAGATTAGAAATCTTGTAAAAAATTACGTTATTGATGTTTATGTAGATTTTTCAAATATAGGAATAAGAGAATCGTTCAAGAGAGAGTGGTTTGGAAAAACGATATTATGTTGTTTTGTATACGATATAATACCATTCAAAATGAGAAAAGAATACTACAGTAATGATATAGATGGTTATATTTGTTACCTAAACAAAATGTGGGAATATAACGAATACGATCATCTTTTTTGTGATTCAATATTTACTAAAAATGACATAATAAAGTCTATCAATATAGAAGAAAACAAAACAACTGTAATATATCCAGGTCATAGTAATAAAATTGAAGCTAATATAAATGATAATACGGAATTTGGATATAGATATTTCTTAATGTTTAGTGGTAATGCTCATCAAAAAAATACAATAAGAACATTATTAGCATATATTAAAGCATATAAAAAAAATAACAAAATACCTAAATTGATTATTGTAGGAAGTGAAAATCAAAGTAGAAAAAATCAAATTATTAGAATTATATGTGAACATAATTTAACAGATACAATAGACTATAGAGGATACGTTAATGAAGATGAATTACATTATCTAGAAAAAAATGCGTGGTGGGTATTGTATGCCTCATTATATGAAGGATTTGGACTTCCAATTATTGATTCCTGGAGTAAAGGAATACCTGTATTGACTTCAAATTGTACATCGATGAAAGAAATTGCGGAAGGAATTGCTGTTTTGGTAGATCCACTTAGTATAGACAGTATTGTTGAAGGGATTCTAACAATTGCTAACATAGGTGATAAAGAAAGAAAAGTATATATAAATAATGCCCAAAAGAAGCTAAAAATATTTCAGTGGGAAAAATCTACAGGTAATTTTATTAAAAAAATTGAGGAAATAGTAAATAATTACTCAATTAATAAAACTCTAGTTAGTGATTATGAAAAGAATAAATGGATAACAAAATGTATATTTGAATTTGAGACAGAAATAGGAAGAAAAATAAATTCAAGAAAACAAAATGAACCTACAAATGAATTAAAAAAGAATATTTGGTGTTATCAAAATATTCATAAAATGCTAACTAAAAGGGAACAAAATAAATCTATCCGAGTTTTTTTCTCTAACAACAATTATTCTAATATAGCTATATACGGTATGGGTGTATTGGCTAATCACTTTATCATAGATTTAAAACATGCAGAAATACCAATAAAATATATAATTGATGAAAATGCAAATAGTATAGTAGATGAGTATCCAATATATGAACCAAATAATAATCTGCCTATAGTAGATGTTATTGTTATTACAGTATATGATGAAGGCATAATTTTAGAGAAACTTAAAAATATGTGTAGTACAGATATTATTATGATAGATGAGATATATAAAATATGATTATACCTATTAGCATTAATTTTGATGATAATTATATTACACCAGCAAAAGTAACAGTTTATTCTATTAGAAAATCAACACCTATTGAAGTTGAGCTGTTATTTTTTGTGTTATGTGATAAAAATTTATCTGAAAAAACCAGAAGGAATTTTAGTAATTTTATAAACAAGTTAGAAAATGTAAAAATTCAATATTGTGATATAGATCAAAGTAAATATAAAGGTGCAAAGGGAAATGCTCATATTGCAGTTACGGCATATTATCGATTGTCATCAGTATCATTTATTCCTTATAAAAAATGTTTATATATAGATTGTGACACAATTGTAAACACGAATATTTGTGATTTGTATAAAACGGATATAGGTGATAATTATTTAGGTGCAGTCAGGGATATTATATTTGTTTTAAGACCAAATACAGCCTTAAAACACATGAAAGAAAGCAAATTATTATCGATGCATGATTACATTAATTCGGGCGTTATGGTAATGAATTTAGAAAAAATGCGTGAAAACGATGTTTTTTCTTTATTTGAAAAAGAGATATCAAACTGTAACCCTTATTTAGATCAAGATGTTATCAACCGCGTATGCCATGGCAAAATTAAACTATTGGACTGGACTTATAACCGTATTTCATATTTTAAAGAGGATATATACAAAACAATACTAGGTGAGTCAAAAAGACAAGGAAGTGGACAAATTATCCATTATGCTATGGGTACGAAGCCATGGCAAAATTCAAAATTTAGATATGCTTCATTATGGTGGAAAGTTGCAAAGGAAGTATTATCAGAAAAAGAATATGATAATATTAGGGATGCTTCAGTTATAGAAAGTAATTTAGGTACAACTAAGTGGATAGCTGATAGATGTAGAGAAGAGATAAAAATAATTATTTTTGGTTTTTCAGATATTGGCATGGGCGTTTATTGCAATCTATGCAACTATGGTATATCAGCAGATAGAATAATTTTTTGTGATAATAATGAAGAAAAAAGAAAAGAAAAAACTTTTTTTTATCAAGTTATTAGTCCAGAATTAGCATATTCTTATTATCCTACAGCGATTTGGTTAAATGTAGTACAGGAAAAAAGACAAGAGATAGTAGATCAGCTAATAGACCTAGGAATAAAAGAAGATAGAATTATAAATTATTATAATAAAGGTATTGATTATTATAAATATCTAGAAGAGGATCAAATAAAAGAAGCAATAAATGAAGTGACTCATTTTGGATAATGTTTTTTATTCTTTACAAAGTACAATGGGTGCAAAATTATAATGTCTAGAACAGGGGGATATTATATAGATGAACACTGAAAAAAAACAGCCAAAGATTAGCATTATAATGCCAATATATAATGCTGAAGAATATATTGAATGTTGTTTAAATAGTATATTAAAGCAAACAATAAAAGAAATTGAAGTGGTATGTATTGATGATTGTTCATCTGATGATTCTTTAATAATTCTTAGAAAAATTGCAGAAAAAGATAATAGAGTTATCATTTTTGAAAATAAAGAAAATAAAGGACAAGGTTATTCAAGAAATAAGGCATTAAAGTATATACAAGGAGAATATGTGTATACTATGGATGCTGATGATTATTTGTTAAAAGAGGATGCACTTCAACTTATGTATGATTATTCTAAAAAGAATAATCTTGATATGCTTGTTATTTCATCAAAAAGTAAAAATGAATCGGATGAATTTGCTTATCATGAAATAGATTTTGCAAAAAAAAATAAATATCCTGAAATAATGACTGGCGTGGAGTCGTATTTTGAACTTATTAATAATGGGGAATATGCTTCACCTACATGGCTGTATTTATATTCTAAAGATTTTCTAAAAAATAATAATCTTTCATTTGTTGAGAAAATTGCAACGGAAGATATTTCGTTTACCTTTGATGCACACGCTTGCGCGTCTAGAGTAAGTGTAATTCCAGATATTTTGCATTGTTATAGAGTGCATGGTAATAGTCAGACACATTCGACACAAGGGGTTTACAAAACAAGCAGTGTTGGTAAAAATATTCAACATTTATTTGAGATTTTAGACAAAGATTTTTTTTGTGAAAATAAAGATAGAATGTTTGAACATGAACTACAACAAGAATTGTTATTGTGGGAAAAACGATTTAATCAGTTATCTCAAGAGGAAAAGTACAATTATATAAATTCAATAGAAAGTAATACTATTAAAGAATTATTTAGAAGGTTTGTTTTAAGAGAACGTATTTTTTGTTTTCCTGAACAAGTGCTTCAAAAATTAAAAAAACATAAAATTTATCTTTATGGCGCAGGTGATTACGCACGTAAAGTGATTATTTCTCTAGATTATTTAAATATAAATATTAGTGGTATTATAGTAACCAAATTGTCTAAGACCAGTATTTTGGGATATGAAATAATAGAATATAATAACAGCTTAATTGAAAAAGAAGCATTAATTATTGTTGGTGTTACAGAAAAATATAAAAAGGAAATAATTACTATCCTTGAAAAAGATTCAATGAACTATCTAGATATTTCTAAATATCAAGTATAAATTAAATATTTTTCATGAGCTATGGAGAATTTGAGTTGCCGAAAAATAGTATTATTGAAAAATTGAGAAATGAAAAAATATATATATTTGGTGCAGTTTTTTGTTGAAAAGAAATAATAACTATTTTGCATGAATACAGAATAAATCCTGTTGCTTATATTGATAATGATTCGTTGAAAAAGGGAATGATTAGTAATGGGATTCCTATTATTATATTTAATGATTGGATTGCAAAAAGAAATGGCAATGAATATGTATTAATAGCCAGTGAAAAATATTCATCTGACATAAAAAAACAATTAATTAAGGAGGGTATATTACGTAGAAAAATCATCGATTACACAGAGGTTATAGATGATCTTGCAGATGAAATATATGAAAAACATAAAAATGATTTTTCGGTTGATAATGATATTTTCAATTATAGCGGTATTCCTTGTATAGTATATGATGGTAGTATTTTCGAATCACAAAAAAGAGGTGGTATTTCTAGATATTATTACGAATTAACTAAGGAAATATCCAAGAAAAAAGAATTTAATTTGAAAATATTGAGTGCCTTTCATATTAATGAATTGGAATTCAATTCCATTACAAATAGTCATTTTTTATTTTATGGAAAATTAATAAAAAAGGAGTTTTTATGTAAAAGTAAGCTATTAAGAGAGAGGGTTAATAATAAATTTTATAACGAATTGGAAAAAACTACATTATGTGATATATACCATCCAACATATTACAACAATAATACCTGCTGCAAATATAAGCATATGGTACTTACTGTGTATGACATGATTCATGAGCTTTTTAATCTTGATAAAGAAACTATTATCAATAAAAAGAAGCTAATTGATAAAGCCGATGCCATTATTGCCATTTCAGAAAATACAAAAAAGGATATTATTGAAAAATATGGTATTTCAGAAGAACGAATAAAGGTAATATACCTTGCTAATTCTCTTAATATAGAAGTTAAAAACGAGAGAATAATAAAAGAAGAGTATTTATTATATGTTGGAAGTCGAGCAAGTTATAAAAATAGTGATTCATTGTTAGAAGCATTTGCATTTTCGAAATATAAAAAACAATTAAAACTTGTTCTATTTGGTGGCGGTCCATTAAAAGATAAAGAGAAAGAAAAGATAAAAGAATTAAGAATAGAGAATTCTGTTATATGGTTAGAAGGAAATGATGAGATATTAGCTAATTTATATAACTATGCAGAAATATTTATTTATCCATCTAAATATGAAGGATTTGGAATTCCTATTTTGGAAGCCATGTATTATGGAACGCCGATAATAACTTCAAATGTATCTTCTATACCTGAAGTCGGTGGTGATGCAGTGGAATATTTTGATCCTTATTCTTCAGAAGATTTGTGTAATAAGATAGATTACTTATTAGGGGATTCTGCCAGAAGAAAAGAATTATCAAGACTTGGAATTGAAAGAGAGCGTCATTTTTCTTGGGAGAAAACAGCATCAGAAACCATGGATGTCTATAGAAAATTAATAGAACAAAGATAGATTTTATATGAAATTATCCATAATAACTGTTACTTACAACTGTGAAATTAAACTCCAAAAAACAATAGATAGTGTGTTATCACAAGGCACCAAAGACTATGAATATATCGTTGTTGATGGTGCTTCTTCGGATGGAACAATAGATATAATAAAGAAATACCAAGATAATCTAACCTATTGGATTAGCGAACCTGATGATGGATTATACTATGCGATGAACAAAGCTCTTAAGGTGGCAAACGGAGAGTATGTTTATTTTTTGAATGCAGGAGATTATTTAAAACCAGGGATTCTTTCTAGAGTAATTGAATATTTGAATATTGATAATCCAGATGTTCTATATGGAAATATAGAAAATGAAAAATACGGAATATGTTATCCTCTTCCTTTAGATGCAATACATTGGCAGATGCCACTAGGACATCCTGCAGTGTTTATAAAAAAAGATATCCATGGTTATTTTGATACAAGATACAGAATTGCTGCGGATTATAAAAAAATATATGAACTATATAATAGAGGATTGAAGTTCATTTATATTCCATATACCGTTTCTTTTTTTGAAGCAGGTGGAATATCGGATAATCCTCTAGAAAGATGTATTGAAAGAACAAGTATAGCTTGTCAGATGTTTCAGCATAAAGATACGAGTAATATGCTATATAAAAAAATTCTTTTGGATTTTTATGAGAAAGAGCAGTTCGAGCTTATGCTAAGTGGATTTGACGATACCATATTTATTGATCAATTCATTGAAACATATTTTAAAGAATATAAAGACGTTATTTTTTGGGGAACAGGAGATATTGCTTCAAGAAGTAAGAGAATTTTTGAAGTAATAGATAAGAAAATCAAATATTTTGTTGATAGTAATGAGAAGAAGTGGAACCTTGAATTTAGAAATTATAAAATCTCAAATCCACAACAACTATTACAAGAAAAGGATATTTGTATCTTTATATTAAATGAAAAGAATTGCAGTGCGATAACAGCACAAATAGAACAAATGCAGCTTGATTTATCAAATAAGATATTGAATTATCTAGATTTTAGAAAGTCATTTTGTGAAGAGTTTAATAGTCAGTTAGTGGAGAAGGGTTCTAAAGAAATACAAGGGTTCAGGGAGTTATTTAATTGAGGGAATTATTAGAAGAAAAAACAATTATAGTATTTGGAATAGGAGTTAATTTTAGATCCTACATTGAAAGATTAGATACTATATGTAAGGTGTCTTACTTTTCTGATAATGACAAATCAAAGGTTGATTCTTGCCCAATGGGTGATGATAGGAGATGTATTAATCCTCAGGATATTTTAAGGATTGATAACCCTTTTGTAATTATAGCGGCTGAAAGAGAATCAGCAAAACTGGCTATAGAGAACCAACTCGATTCTATGAATCTTAAGCATGAAAGAATAGGTGTTGTACTAAACAATTATTCTCATTTATTAAATACTGTTTCATGGCCTCAGACTATTCAGGATAATAGAATTCATAAATTTATTGAATTACTTGTTCATGGAACAACAGAGTGTAATTTCCATTGTGATTATTGCTATGTTTGGAGAAAGGAAGATTTTCATAATGGAATAATAGCATCAGAATATTCACCTAAACATATTAGAGAGGCCCTTTCAAAAAAGAGGCTTGGTGGAATATGCCATATTAATATGTGCGCTTTAGGAGAAACTCTTATTGCTCAGAATATAGAAGATATTGTCTTTGAGCTGGCTTCTGAAGGTCACTATATTTCAATAATAACAAATGGAACTGTTTCGAATAAGATTGATAAAATTCTGTCCTTTTCTGATGAAGTTAAGGAAAGAATTTTTTTTAAATTGTCTTTTCATTACGAAGAGCTAAATAGAACAGGATTAATGCAACGATTCTGGGATAATGTAAGGAAAATAAAAGAATCATCATGTTCATATTCAATAGAGATTACCCCATCGGACAGAATCATTGATAAGGTTGAGGAAATCAAAGAGGTATTTAGGACTCATGCAGAGAGTGCTATGCCACATATAACATTTACAAGAGATGCTACAAAAGAAGGGTTGGATTTATATTCAGATTTATCTTTACAGGAATATATAGATTTTTGGAAACAATTTGATTCAAAGCTTTTTGATTTAAAGAGTAGATTATATAAGAAAAAAATACATGAGAACTGCTATGCTGGATATTGGAGTTATAGAGTTAATCTTGTAAATGGTAATATTCAGAGTTGTTATAAGCAGGATATTAAAGAATCAATTTTTAGTGATATAGAAAAACCATTACCACTTCTCACTGTAAAAAATCATTGTGCTATGGATTATTGTTTTAACAATCATGCATTTATCTCTTGGGGAGACGTTCCGGAAATAGAATGTGAAACTTATCTTGAACTTAGAGATAGAACAGATAGCTTGGGAAATAGCTGGGTTAAAGGACCATATAGATATATTATGTCTCAAAAGCTATATGAGAATAATTTTCAATATATTGATAAGTGGAATGATTATGAAAAACTATGTGAAGCTGATAGAGCACCAGCTTTTATTCTATTCAACAGTCCGGAATATGGAAATCTTGGGGATCATGCAATTGCTTATGCTGAAAAAGAATACTTTAAGAGTTTGTTCCCAAATAGAGATTTTATTGAAATATCAGCAAAGCAATATATTAGTGATAATTTGAACATTAAAAATTATATAAAGAAAGAAGATGTTCTTCTTCTTACAGGTGGCGGATATTTAGGGTCTGTATGGCCTTGGCTTGAAGATCTTTCGCTTAATATCATAGAAAATTATCCTGATAACAAAATAATAATACTTCCTCAAACAGTATATTTTGACAATACGCCATTTGGAGAAAGCGAAAAACAATTATTTTGCAATGTAGTAAAAAAGCATAGAAATATAGCATTATGTGCCAGAGATAATAAAACATATAATATACTAAAATCTATTATTCCTGAAGTTAAGATTATAAAGACGTCCGATATGGTTGTTGGATTAAATCTTAAAAAATATGCTAATAATACTGAGTGTAATAATGTTTTGGTATGTCTTAGAGAAGATAAAGAATCTGATATAAATATCTCAGATTATATACGTGAGATAAAAAGAATCCGTGGGGACAATATAAAAAAAATCACAACAGTTGTGGATAAAGATATCTTACTTAATGATAGGGAAAAAGAACTTGAAAAGATCTGGAGTGAAATATCAAATGCTGATGTTATGATAACAGACCGTTTACATGCATCTATATTTGCTTGCTTACTTAATGTTGCATGTATATGTATTGATAATAAAACAGGAAAAGTTGAGGATTTTGCTCTTTCACAGCAAGAAAATAGTAAGATTCGAATATGTAATGATGTATCAGAGTTAACAGATTTACTGAGATGGGCTTTGAATAACAAAGATGTTTGCAACTGTGTAAATGCTGATTACAGTGAACTTGAAGAGTATTTAAGGGGTGATTGTTTTGCGAAGTAAAGTATTGCTTTTAGGAGATTCTATTAGACAAAACTATGAAAAAAAAGTTAAGGAAAATCTGATTAACAAAGCAGATGTAGTATTTCCAAATGATAATGGAAGGTTTTGTTCATTCACATTAAGATATTTACATGAATGGTTTAGAGCTTTATCAAAAGATGGAAAAGATTTTGACTTAATTCACTTTAATTGTGGATTGTGGGATATTTTACGTCTTTCCAACGAGTCAGAACCTTTTACAGGGTTGGAAGAGTATAAAAAATTATTAATAAGAATTAAGGATAGGATGACTTATTTTTACCCCAAAGCAAAGCTTATTTTCGCATTGACAACTTCTGTAATTGAACCGGGATTTGAGCCGGGCATAACTATAGGAGAACGTAGAAATGAAGATATTATTAAATATAATAAAGCTGCTATAGAAGTATTCGAAAAAACTGAGGTTAAGATAAATGATTTATGGACAGTATCAAATACAATTCCTGTTGAAGGAAGATCTGATGATGTACATTTTGAAACTGAACAAGGGATTAATATCTTAGCGAAAGCAGTTACAGAGGCGATAGAAAAGTATCTTTAAGGAGCAGAATATGTTGGATATCTCTATTATTATTCCTGTATATAATTGTGAAAAATACTTGGAACAGTGCCTGGATAGTATCTTATGTCAAAAAACAAATTATGAAGTCATAATAATCAATGATGGATCTACTGATAAATCTAGGGACATAATTAAGGCATATGAAAAAAAGCATTCTGTAATAAAGGCATTTGATAATGTTCAAAACAAGGGAGAAGCATTCTCTAGAAATAGAGGCGTGAGTGAGGCTTCAGGAAAATACATAATGTTTGTAGATGCAGATGACTGGATAGAAGAAGATGCTACAGAAAAGGTCATTTCTAGAATGGAGCAATATGATGCTGATATGATGTTTGTTGGCTGTGTTCCTTTTGATGAAGCTGGAGAAAGAAGGGATATAATTTGTTCGGTAAGAAAGGATTATAATCAGCCGTTAACGGGATTAGAAGCATTAAAGCAGTTTATCAATAATAGCGAACAATTTATGTATCTGTGTACAGTATGTTATAAAGCAGCTTTTGTTAAGACTAACGGTTTTTCTTTCAAATCTGTAAAAGTTGGTCTTGGTGGAGACTTTATTCTCAATGCTTTATTTAAAGCCGATAAAGTAGTAACAGATAGTAGTGATATATATCGATATAGACAACTTCAAAATTCTATCTCTCATAATGCAGATGCAAAACAAAATTTGTTAAAAGGACAGTTTGAACAGTATTATTCAGCTTTTTCAGAATTGATGAAAAAACCTAATTCAGAGGAACTTCAGACGGCGGTAGAATTTATTTTCCGTAAGATGATAGGTGGAATTAGAAATAATACTGTTGAAGCAAATATAGCTATTAGGGAAAATTTGGACTGTTTAGCTAAAAAGGTTATATTTGATGAATTGGCTGGACAAAAGAAAGTATATGGTAACTATGATTTTAAAGATTTATCTGGTCAAAGAGTAATTATTTATGGAATAGGTCATGCCTCTTTAGAAGTATTACAGGAAGTAAATAGGTGTGGTATTGAAATAATAGGATTTTCAGTAACAAAGAAACCTGAAAAAAAAGTTTTGTTTGGGCATCGAGTATATGAAATAAATGAACTGATTTCTTATGCTAAAGATGCAACTGTTTTGATTGCAGCAAATAGCATATATGAAGAAGAAATAAAAAATAATCTAAGAGATTTAGGATTTGAAAAAGTTTTATGTCTTGGAATTAAAATATAAAAAAGCGATGAAAAAAGGGATACTATGAAAACCATAGTATCCTTAATTTTATATTTTATCTAAATATATTTTATACTCAGATTTTGGAATTCCTATAGATTCCATTGCCTGTTCTGCTGTGAAGTTAAGGTTATTCATAAGAGCGCGGATGGATTCAAGTTTTCCTTCAGCTTTACCTTCAACTTTTGCTATTTCGTTGGATTTATCTATTTCATCTCTCATTAATTCACGAAGCGCTTCACACATATTAGCTTCCTCCTTTAATTCATCATATATATTCATATTGGCTTTTACACTTATCTGTAATACAGCATCTACGTTTTCT
>JAEEGJ010008080.1_pt1 | contig 29340 bp, 23 predicted proteins | sample 8958761 | NCBI WGS metagenome assembly JAEEGJ01 (sample SAMN16246546, study PRJNA631951) | gut metagenome | biome: gut microbiome; feature: rumen; material: RS-attached | host: Bos | place: Iran: Karaj | collected 2018-10
CCTGTCCCTTCCCGCGCGAAGGGCATGAGGCGCGGGACGTCAGTCGCGTGCGAGAAAATCGACGAGTCATAGTTCCTGATGACGCCGCCCTGCCTGTTGAGCGCCTCGATGCGGGCATATCTGAGGCGGAAGGGCTGTCCCGTGTAGGTGAACCAGGGATACTTCGACGTGCCGGAGTCTGACTTCCTGCAGAACGACAGGCTCTTCGCGAAAGACTCTGATGATGATCCGTCGGCCCACCAGATCCGGTAGGCGTATGGGTAAATCCAGCTGAGCTCCTCGCTCCATGACTCCGCGGACCTGAGATCCCCTGCAAACTCAATTGACGGAATATGAGCGCGGAAGGTGCCGGCGCTCCCGATCCTGGCCCGGAGCTTCATGCCGTCAGGGAGAAGGCTCCCCTCGGAGCCGTAGTCAAACTTTCCGGAAACGGCTGTGTCGCCGCTTCCCTGCAAGGTCTCTATTTCAGCCGGGAGATCGCGGTCCTCCGCGGGATCCGGCGCGTTCTCGGCCTTCACCCTTGAAATCGAACGCAGAAGCGGAATGTCCTTCATCCTGAATGACGGGAGAACGCGTGAGACGACGGACGCGTCAGAGCAGGCAAGCGGATCACCGTCACTTCCCGAGTACGCTACAGGCAGGATGTCGAGGAGAAACTCCTCGCCTGATGGGAGGAGCTCGCAGCCACCGCTGCAGAGCTTATTGGCGTTCCCCCGGGAGTACCTCACGCAGATCCCCTGCGGCCAGCTCGAAATCTCAGCTGAGCCCCGGAGGGTGGCTGCCTCATCATCAGCACCTGATCCATCAGAACCTGATCCTGGACCGCCTGCTGTCCCTGAGATATAGAGGGTTGTTCGTCCGAAATCCAGATAGTCAAAGTCAAGGCTGCTCCCGCTCAGGCTTATATCCGTCGGGAGGGCCTCGGATGAGGATGCGACAAAGCCGATCTCCTTCCCGTTGACAAGCGCCCTGACGCCTGACTTCCCGTTGTCAGTGCTGCGGAGAAGGCCGGCCTTCATGCCGGTAAGCTGAATGCCCGGGCAGTCATTCCCTGCCGCATCCTTCACCCCGACACGGTAAACAGCCTTCTTTCCGGCAATTTTCGCGCCGCTCCCGCCGCCGTCCTTCGTGATGGCAAGGGAGAGACCCGCTGAAGTGCCCGACACGTCAAAGGTCCGGCTGTAGCTCCCTACCTTGATGCGGACAGATCTGAGACTGCCGTTCGTGTTGGCGGCGCGGAGCGTAGCTGACTGGGCATTGTCAAAGTCCGCAGTGCCTCCGCCCGCTTTCGTCCAGCCGCTTCCGCTGCTTGTCTCGAGTGTCCAGCTGCACTGCCCGCTGCCGCGCGCAGTGAAAAGAATTGAATTGCTGCACTTTCCCGCGCTTCCGGCCATGCTGATGCCGGAGACTGTGCAGTCCGCTGAGTCAGAGGAAAGAAGATTCGCCAGGACCTCATTCTCCTGGGAGAGCGTGCTTCCCGGAGGAAGATAGAAAGTGCCTGAGGGCCCGGTGAGCCGGAATACGCCGCTCCTGCCGCCGTCATAGGCGAGCGGATCGGCGGCTTCCGCTGTGTCTGTTGACTCGCCGGAAACCTTCAGAAGGACATCAAATGCCTGTTTTGTCCCGTCAGCGCCTGTGGCGGGGCCGATCCTGCAGCCCTCGCCTATTGACGCGCCTCCGGACCTGATGACTACAAGCGGCCTTGCAAGGTTCACAGGCTGAGCGCCGCCGGCCGCTGTATCTGAAGGGGGAAGCGAAAGGGCGATGCTGCCGCTGCAGTCAAACGCGCCGCTCACCCTGTCGAGCTCATAATAAAGGTAGTCCTTTGATTCATGAGAGAGAACTGCGGCGTCAAGAGTCTCACCGCCGAGCGTGCCGGAGGGCAGATCTGCGGCAGCTGAGCTGCCCGCTGCAGAAAGCAGAAGGCACGCAATAACAGGGGGAAGTCCCCTCAGTACCTCATGGCTCATAATCCTCTGGCCTCCCTTTTCAGGCTGCCCCGTGAAACCAGTCCCTGCGGGGCGCCTCATGGCTCGTCATTTAATACGGAACTGTTTTTTTCGCAAGATCAGTGTTCTGCGGCGAAAGGCTCATTCCAGCAGGCAGATATAATGTTGCGGACGGGCCCTTGTATTCGAGGACTCCGATCCTCTCCGGCCCGCTGCCAAGCGGATCTGCCCCGTCAGCTATGTCTGCCATCCCTGAGCCGGCACTCACAGTATCAACAAGAACATCGAACTGGCGGACAGCTGATTCCGGTGCAGGCACAATCCGGCAGTTCCCGGTTATCCTCACTGAATCAGCCGGGATCCAGATGAGCGGCCTGTCGGCGTTCTTAAGCGAATATTTCCAGCCGAAAGCCTTGTCAGACGGAGGCAGGCTCACTGAGATCTCTCCGTCGCAGTCAAAAGCCGAATTCGCCAGGTTCAGCTCATACCCACAGCTTCCGGCGCTGTCATCATACTCAGAAATCACAAACGTACCAAGCTGCTTTCCGCCGAATGCAGCCTCAACGGCGGAGCCATCCTGTGATGACTGACCAAAACCGCCGGAAATAACCGCAGTCTCACCGGCAGCGCACACAGGCGGCGCCATCATAAGAATACCCGCAATAATTCCCGAAAGACACTTCAACTCAGATTTTTTCATCTTCATTTGCCTTCACCGTGCCAGTTTCCGTTAGCGGCGTATCCGCTGACGGTGCGCGACGCATAGTCATCATCCCGTCCGCACCTGCCCTCAGCGGTAAGGAAATACACGCCGCTGCCGGCGGCATCTCCCTTCCGGCACTCAAGGAAGAAGCTGCAGCCCTCAAGACCGGAGTCGGCGGGGAGTGAGAATTTATCGCTGAAATGCACAAACTTCCTTTCACTGCCCTTCCTGAATCCGTCCGGGTCAATATTCTTAATCCTGTCGCAGTCCTTGTAGCTGTTCCCGTCAGCAACCTCAGCGTTCCAGCCGTAGTAGCGCCCGGCGGGATAAAGCGCGTACATCGCGAGCTCCATTGCGCTCCTCGCGGCAAGCTCCGCGCGGATGCTCTCGGTGTTCTCATACGCCCCGGTGTCCTGGTCCACGGCGAACCTAGCGAGCGACGCGGCAAGGAAGCCGAAGAGGATCATCACGAATATCACCATGAGGACCATCGAGCCGCGCTGCCGGTTCACAGCGCCTTCCCTATTCAGCATTGACGGCCTCCATTCTGATGACGAACTTCTGCCTCATTCCGTCTATGTCGTACTCCGTATCAAGCTGCACCGCGCCGTCGCTGTTGTAGTCAGCAGGAACTTCCCTGAAGGAGGCGTCGGAGACGGACTTCGCGAGGTAGCCGTATGTCTCGCCAGCGTCATCATCAGGAAAGACGCCGGCGCCCGTGAGGCCCGAGGCAGTCCTTCTCACCGTGCGGTAGCCGCCGGACTTCTCATCATCAATGTGGCAGAAGGTCTCCCTTACCCTCGCGAGGTACATCCGACCCTTGCCGGAGGGGAGTGACGAGGAGTGGGGGTTAGCCTCAAGGGTGATTTCCCTTATATCCTCGTCTCCCGCAGCCTTTTCCACCTTTGCCTTAGCGCAGGAGCTGCCGCAGTATGAAAGCGGATCATTCATCCTCGCGGGAAGCCTCATGCTCTCCCGGAGCGTCCCGCCTGAGGCAGCATGGAGAAAGGCGATGTATGTTCCCGTCCTTAGATCAGGCGCAGGGATCCGGTAGCTTCCGGAGCCGCTGTAGGGAAAAGCAGCGTCCGCCCTGATGAAGGACAGGCACTTCCCGTCACTGCCTGACGGGACAGCGCTGCCGTTCTCCGAGACCCTGACCTCGTAAAGCCCCGGGACAGCCCCCGCGAAGGCATCCTTGAGCCTTGACGCGAGATAGTTCTCACTGTCCGCGGTCTGCCCGTTGGCCGTCGCCTCCATGTAGAAGCCCACGCCGTTCCTGATGAAGCCCGTCGAGGCTGCCGCGAGTATGCCGATGATTACGATGCAGCAGAGGAGCTCTATGAGGGTGAATCCTGACTTTCTCATCAGTAGTTCCCCCTTATGAACGAGTATGAGGTGTCACCGGCGGCTGATCTTACGGTGATGCGGACAAGCTTTCCGGAAAGCGTGACTCCTGCTGTGACTGACGGCGCCCCGGGGAGCGCGAGCGGCGTGACGAGGATCCTGACGCTCATGCCCTCATAGCGCTCCCCGCTCCCCTTTGAGCCGAAATACTTCGCGGGAAGGAAGTCAGTCCCGCCGCAGTCGCCTGTAACAGCGCAGAGCTTTGAGGTGATGAAGTCATCGGCGTCATCAAGCATCGGGAAATACTGCTCGCCGTCCGCCGTATGTGAGAAATCTGATGAGAACTCCCCCGTCTCGAAGCCGTAGCTGCCTTCCTTGGTGCACTCCCTGCTCCCTCCGGTTCCGAGCAGGGACGCGGTGCAGTAGGACTCGGATCCCGCGGGGCACGCCGTGCTCCCGGCGAATTCCCCGCACCTTACCCAGCCGTCAGAGAAGTCAGATCTGTCGTCAAAGGAGCGGCTCATGATCATGGCGGAGATGTCACGGATAAGCGCGTTCTTCTTCGCATAGTCGATCGGATCCGCGTAGATTTCCCGGCTGCTGAACATGATTGCCGTCATCGGGACAATCACCATGCCCATGAGCACGATGCCGACTATTAGCTCAATAAGGGAGAATCCCCGGAAGCGGCGGAGCCTATTTCCTGACGCTGACATCAACAAGGCCCTCCCGGTAAATTGAGATGTCAAATTCCCCGATGGAGAAAACGCACCTCTCGTTCTCAAAATCCGCCTTCTTATAATCCAGGGAAAGGCTCCCCGTGAGCCCGCAGGAGCGCATTTTCCCCGAGGTCTCGAAGATGACCGCAGCGGAACTGCCCGCGGCGATTTCAGTGCCTCCGACCTTTATCGCGGTGCTCTTTGTACTGATTTCCGCGCGGCTCGCCTTCTCAGTGCTGTTCTCTGCCTTTGCTTCGGCTGCGGAGATAAGCGAGGAGATGTCCGAGGAATCATAAATGTATCCTGCAATTTTGCTGCCGGAGGGCTTTCCCGGAGTGATGCCCTCATAGCGGGCCTTTGACATGATTATTGAGTCAGATTTCCTCAGGACATAGACGAGCGTATTCTTCCCCTGCATGGTCTCAAGCTGAGCGGTGCGGAGCTTTCCGGGGAACTCCTTCCTGAACTCGAGCGCAGCGTCCTCTGAGGCGGACATCCTTATGCCGGCCGTGACGGCAATTATGCCGAGGACCACGATTACTGTAATGAGCTCGATAAGGGTGAACGCCCTGTTGCTGGTCATCAGGCAATGCTCCGGTCAGTGTTTAAGTCAGGGAACAGCAGATCAGAGTGATTTTAACACAAGAAAACCGCAGTGAAATATACGTTTGACAGGAGATTAAGAATAAATGGAGATTAAGGGAAGGTGTTTCTGATGGTGCCCAACGCGAGACTTGAACTCGCACGCCCTTTCGGGCACAACCACCTCAAGGTTGCGTGTCTACCAATTCCGCCAGCTGGGCACTGGGTGAACGTGTTTCTTTCGAACACGGGCGTCATTATCCACTAATTTTTTACGCTTGTCAAACATTATCTGCAATCTTTTTTCAAAAAAATGTTACCGTTCACAGCCATTTGAAGCCGGCTCAGATACAAGTAAAAATTAATGACAATGACTTGTTATGAATGAATTTGCCGTAATTAAAACTTGTTTCCACCACCTGCTCTGGTTATCATAAGTTCATGGAAACGGACGGTTCTTCTCCTTCACTGGTGAAGAGAGAGATGTTCTTCCTGTCATAACAAGGTCTGTCCGGCAGAATTCATGATTGAATCTATGTTGCTGTTCAGGTATTGTCTGACGCCGCTTCCCGTGAGGGGGCGTGGATTGAAACAAAACAATTTCATATTATGGAAAGCTCAGCCTGTTTCAATTGCTTATGCAGTTAAGCCTGGACATGCACTGCCGGGGTTCGATGACAGGCGGACTGCCCCCTCAGCGGGCCGGAGCGATACTGAGCGTATTCTGGGAAACCGGAAATGCGCCTCCCCGCAGCGGTGAACGGCCGCTTCCATGGAGGCGCAGTCTGGCAGAACGCTTATTTCTGCCGGGGCTCAGGATGCAGTTCCCTGATCGCGACCGCACAGTCCCTGTTGCGGAAGGCGATTCCGCACTGAAGAACGCTCCCGGAATATTCATTGCTTAATGCCCCGGCATATCCGTTCTCCTCGCTCTTTTTCACAGCATGATTTAAGAGATTATCAAGCCAGTTTCCGGAATCCGGAACGCATTCAATTCCGATCACGACGGTCCTAGCGCCGTCTGCGGAGCTGAACGTGATGTCAGCCGGGCCGCTGCCGAATCTCAGATTGCTTATGTTCCGCCCGGCCGCAGAAAGCACTCTTTCCATGAACTCACGACTGTAGCTTTCGGCGGATGCCGCGGACATCGGCTCTTTAAGGGATACAAAACCGCGCAGGAGATCGTCCAGAGATATATTGGCTTTTCGCATATCACCTGAGAGGAGCGCTTCAGTGAAGATCACGGCATTGTTTCTGAATTCATCTGATACGGCACCTTCATAATAAGACTCGATTTCGCGTCTGAAATACCCTGTTATCGCCTCATTGGGAATACGGACATCCACTTCATTATAGGATTCCCTGCCCGCCAGGGTCAGGTATCCCTCATGAAGAAGGATGTCCCAGAACACGTATGAGTTCGGGCAGTCACCGCTCAGATAGTTATAGCGGATCCCGATATCAGCCTCCAGACGGACGCTTTTTCCGGAAATCAGCTTCTCGATTCTGTCTGAGTCCTTCGGAGTGAGGTGCGGCATCTGCTCTGCGATTATCCGTCTGATACCTGTCATGGCCCAGTAAGGCCCGGGATTCAGCGAACAAGGATCCTCAGCCCTCGAAAGCTCATTGATGTAAGAGCATATGTCCCAGGGGCAGAACAGCTCCTGACCACCGATGCTGTAAAAGCCGAACCGGCTCCTTGCGGTCTCATAGCAGTTTCCGAAGCCGCAGTATTCGAACATGGCCTTTACCTCATCCGTGGTAAAGCCGAATGCTGCAGACAGGCTGCGGCTCTGGGTCATCACAGTGTCATCCTCCATGTTGTTGATCCCTTCGAGGAATTCCCCGTCGGTATTCATCAGGCATCCTGCAAGTATGACTTTCTCAATGTCGCTGTTCGTCTTGACGACGCTGCCGAACATACCGCCAAGAAGTATGCTCATCTGCCTGTAGTATCCGTGAGCTGCCGCATTTCTTAGAGGAACATCAAAGTCATCAACAAGGATCACAGTCCGGTGGCTCTCGCCGAAACGCTCAACAAGTAGGCGGCTGAGGAAAGAAAGGGAAAACTCAGCATCAACCCGTGCGTCAGAAGTTCTCATATAATCCTGGTCAGCAATGCTGTGCAGTGGATCGCGCTCATACTTCGAGAGTTGCGGGCCGTCAAGCCAGAGAAAATCCTTCACGAGGCCGCATATAACTCCGGCAAGTCTTTCATAGGCCTCGTCAAACGTGAGGCCGTCAACATTCCTGAATGAAAGCGAGAGAACAGGATGCTGCCCCATATGCTTGTCACAGAACCACCGGTCCTCCAATACCTGAAGCCCCCGGAAGAGTTCCTGCTGCCTCGCGGTGTCACCCGGGTTATCATAGTTCAGCTCAAGGAAATGGCGGAGAGTGCTCAGCATCAGGGTCTTCCCGAAACGCCTCGGGCGCAGCAGCATGAGCCTGTGGGTATCCTCAAGGAGAGGATTCAGGTACCCGGTCTTGTCAGCATAGTACAGGCCCTTCTCCCTGAAGGATGCAAAATCCTCCTCCCCCACTGCCGGACGCAGCAATGGCCTGTTCTCTTTTTCTGTGTTCATGATTGTCTGCCTCTCTGCTTTTGTCATTCAGTATTCTGCACCGGCAACGGCCGGAAAATTGCTGTACGTCCTGATTTTACGGCCTGACACCTGATTTTAACAGGGACATATGACAGTGTCTGTCTCAGAATACAAAATTCCTTCAGGAATGACAATGCGAGGAATGTCTAAAAAGAGATGATAATTTTGGAACGGACTTAAGGAAATTGAGGGGAATTTTTGAAATTATTTGGATGGTGCCCAACGCGAGACTTGAACTCGCATGCTATCACTAGCACTGCCACCTGAAGACAGCGTGTCTACCAATTTCACCAGCTGGGCATATTGTCGAAGTAATTCCAGGATGGTGCCCAACGCGAGACTTGAACTCGCACGCCCTTTCGGGCACAACCACCTCAAGGTTGCGTGTCTACCAATTCCGCCAGCTGGGCACTGGATTACTTCTTAGTGAGGGATTTTGACGTCAGCAGGAGCGTCTTTCTTCTCTTCTGCCTTGGCCTCGTCCTTCTTCACTTCTTTCTTGTCCTCAGCAACAGACTTTACTTCATCCTTTGCTGAAGCGGCTTCGGATTTCTCCTGAGCCTTGTTATTATCCGACTTTGCTGCAGAAGTGTCAACAGTTTTTTCGGTTGTTTCCTCATCGCCGATCTTTGAGAAATCCTCGCTGGTCTGCATGGAGTCATTGTAAATGGCACCGAGAACCAGGCTGATTACAAAGAAGAGTCCTGCGAGAACTGCGGTGGTGTGTGACAGGAAGTTGCCGCTTCCGGCTGCGCCGAAAACAGTGTTCGAGGCACCCGCACCGAACGATGCGCCCAGGCTAGCTCCCTTGCCGTGCTGAATAAGAATCAACGCGATCATTACGATCGAGATGAGCATAAGCAGTACTAACAGAATCTGGTAAAGAAGCATGGTCTGCAATTCCGTGGAACATGGGAAACAAAAATAACGAGCGCCATTATAAACACTAAAAATCCGCCGATCAAGCTGTTTTTAAACTAAACAGCCTGACCGGCGGACATCCAAGGCTCCGGAGCCTTACTTTACCTCGGAGACCTCATGGGCGATCATGTCCGCGAGATCGGAGACCTCCTTCTCGTCGAGGCCCTCGACCATGACGCGGATAAGAGGCTCTGTGCCTGACTTCCTGAGGAGCACTCTGCCCCTCTTCCCGAGCTGCTCCTCGGCGCGCTTTACGGCGACGAGGACGTTGGGCGCATGCAGGGGATCGAGCCCCTCGACGAACTTGACGTTCACGAGCTTCTGCGGGCACTTCGAGATGCCGCTGCGGAGCTCCTCCAGGGAGCAGCCCTTCCTCACGAGCGCGCGGAGAACCTGCAGCGCGGAGACGATGCCGTCGCCGGTCGAGACGTAGTCAAGGCAGATGACGTGCCCGGAGTTCTCTCCTCCGAGGCGCCAGTTGTTGTCGATGAGCTCCTCCATCACATACCTGTCGCCGACGGCCGAGCGGATGAAGGGGATCCTGATCTTCTTGAGGGCAAGCTCAAGGCCGAGGTTCGACATCAATGTGCCGACCACGCCGCCGCGGAACACTCCGCGCTCCTGCATGTCGCGGGCGACGATGAAGAGGACCTCGTCACCATCGATAATGTACCCTGTCTTGTCGACGAGCATTACGCGGTCGCCGTCTCCGTCGAAGGCTATGCCGAGATCGGCGCCCGTCTCGACAACCTTCTTCGCGAGCGCCTCAGGATGGGTTGAGCCGACTCCGTCGTTGATGTTGATGCCGTTCGGCGCGGTGCCGATGGTCGTTACCTTGGCGCCCAGCTCGCGGAATACTGACGGAGCCGAGCGGTAGGTCGCGCCGTTCGCGCAGTCAAGCACGATCCTCAGTCCCTCGAGGGAGAGATCGTTGGGGAAGGTGCTCTTGCAGAACTCAATGTAGCGCCCTGTCGCGTCGTCGATGCGCTCGGCCTTCCCGAGGTTCTCAGAGCCGGTGCAGACAATGTCATGATCAAGTAGCTTCTCAATCTCAGCCTCAACCTCATCGGGGAGCTTGGTGCCCTGACGGGAGAAGAACTTGATGCCGTTGTCGTAGTAGGGGTTGTGCGAGGCGCTAATTACAACGCCCGCGTCGGCGCGGAAGGCCTTCGTCAGGTAGGAGACCGCAGGAGTCGGCATGGGGCCCAGAAGCAGCGACTTGATGCCGGCCGCAGAAAGCCCAGCTTCAAGCGCGGACTCAAGCATGTATCCTGAAATCCTGGTGTCCTTGCCGATAAGGACGCGCTTCTTGCCGTTCTTCGCGAGGACAGAGCCTGCTGCCCAGCCGAGCTTCAGCACAAACTCAGGAGTGATGGGGAATTTGCCGACTGCGCCCCTGACGCCGTCAGTACCGAAATATTTTCTGTCCATTGGATAATCCTGCGTTGGAGCGCCGGACGCGCGGCGCCTTCTTATTTATGGAAAACCGCCCCATAGGAGGCGGTTCTGGCTGTCATGAGCCCTAGGGCCATCAGAGATATCTGGCCTTGGAGTACTTCAGGGCGTACATCATTACGTCGACGGCATCCTTGTGGGCCTTCACGTCATGCACGCGGATGATGTCAGCGCCCTTCAGTATGGAGACGAGATGCGCCGCGACCGTCCCCTCGAGGCGGTCTCCGGTGCCGGCGCCTGTTACTCCGCCGATCATCGACTTCCGTGACATGCCGGCAAGTATGGGAAGATCAAAGGTCCTGAACTTCTCAAGCTCCCCAAGGAGCTTGTAGTTCTGGTCAAGGGTCTTGCCGAAGCCGAAGCCCGGATCAAGGATGATGTTCTCACGCTTTATTCCGGCATTGAGGCAGGCGTCGATCCTTTCATAGAAGAACTCCGAGACCTCGCCGATGAGATCCTGGTAGACCGGGTTGTCCTGCATATGGCCGGGCTCGCCCTGCATGTGCATGATGCACACGGGAGCGCCCAGCTCAGCTGCTGCCTCAAGCGCTCCCTCGCGCCTGAGCGCCCTGATGTCGTTGAGGATGTCGCAGCCCGCGGCGCAGGCCTTCCTCATGACGCCGGGAGTCGAGGTGTCGACTGAGATCCAAATGTCCGGGAACTTCTCCCTTACAGCCGCGATGACCGGGACGACCCTCGCGGTCTCGTCCTCCTCGGAGACAGGAGCGGCGCCGGGCCTCGGGTAAATACTGGTGGGCCTCGTCGACTCTCCGCCTACGTCAATGATCTCGGCGCCTGCCTGAACCATCTCCTCTGCGTGGCGGAGCGCGTCGTCCTTGTTGAAGAACTTTCCTCCGTCGGAGAAGGAGTCAGGAGTTACGTTGAGTATGCCCATGATCACCGGGTGATCGAGCACAAGCTCCTTTTCCCCGTGTCTGAGTTTCCTGATCTTAGGCGCATTGTGCCTGAGCGCAAAGCCATGTCCTGCTGTGAGTGCCATACAACTACTATCCTCAATCAGTTTTTATTGCTGCAATTATTTGCTGTCCTTATCGCCGCTGTCAGCGCTGCTCTCTTTACTGCTGCCGCCCTGGCTGCCGTCATGAGGCTCAGCATCGCTGCTGGCATTTCCGGCGTCCTTAGCCGTATCAGATGAGGAGCTGCCCTCATCCTTCTTCGAAGGCTCAGAGCCGTCGCCGTTTCCGGCATTCTCCGCGGAAGGCGAGGGCTCGCGCACCGGGCGCCTGTTCATCAGATCATCGATCTGCAGCTCGTCGATGGTCTCGTACTTCATCAGGGCATCCTTCATGGCGTGGAGGATATCCATGTTGTCCAGGAGGATCTTCTTGGCGCGTGAGTAGGCAGAGGTTACGAGCGCATTGACCTCGTCCTCAATCTGCTTCAGCGTCTCGCTCGAGTAGAAGCCGTCAACGCCGCTCGTGGAGCGCCCCTCTCCGTCAGGATCTGAGTAGAGCTGCGGCGGCAGGGCCTTTGACATGCCCCACTTCGTCACCATGTTGCGGGCAATCTGGGTGGCGCGCTCGATGTCGTTCGAGGCTCCGGTCGAAACATGGTCAAAGCCGTAGATGATCTCCTCGGCGATGCGCCCCGCGTAGAGGGAGCTCATCTCCGACTCCAGGTACTCCTTGGAGTGGGAGAGACGGTCCTCGTTCGGAAGGTACATGGTAACGCCCAGGGCCCTCCCGTGCGGGATGATGGAGACCTTGTGCACCGGATCGTGATCGGGGACAAGCTTTCCGACGATGGCGTGGCCTGACTCGTGGTAGGCCGTCATCTCCTTCTCCTTGTCGCTGATGAACATCGACTTGCGCTCGGTGCCCAGCATGATGCGGTCCTTGGCGTACTCGAAGTCGGACTGCTCGATCCTGTCCTTGTTGTTCCTTGCGGCGCAGAGGGCGGCCTCGTTCGCGAGGTTCGCGAGATCCGCGCCGGAGAAGCCGGGTGTGCCCTTGGCGATCGACATCAGATCAACGCCCTGAGCAAGGGGCTTCTTCTTGGTATGGACCTTGAGGATCTCGAAGCGTCCCTTGAAGTCCGGGAGCCCTACGGTAACCTGGCGGTCAAAGCGGCCGGGACGGAGGAGCGCGGAGTCCAGGACGTCAGGACGGTTGGTCGCGGCGATGACGACGACAGTCTCATGATCGGAGAAGCCGTCCATCTCCACCAGCATCTGGTTGAGGGTCTGCTCGCGCTCGTCGTTGCCGCCTGTCGAGGCGCCGCTTCTGCGGCGGCCGACCGCATCGATCTCATCGATGAACACGATGCAGGGGGCCTTGGACTTGGCCTCGGCGAACATCTCCCTCACGCGTGAGGCGCCGACGCCCACGAACATCTCGACGAAGTCGGAGCCCGAGACGAAGAAGAACGGACGGTGCGCCTCGCCGGCGATGGCCTTGGCGAGAAGGGTCTTTCCGGTTCCCGGAGGCCCGACAAGGAGGATTCCCTTGGGGATCTGGCCGCCGAGCTTCCGGTACTTGGCGCTGTTCTTCAGGAAGTCGATTACCTCGCGGACCTCCTCCTTTGCCTCATCGCAGCCTGCCACGTCAGCGAAGGTGGTCTTCACGTCCTGCGCGCTGAACTGCTTTGCCTTGTTCTGCCCGATGCTGAAGGGATTGGAGAAGCGCCCGCCGCCCCCGCTCCTGCCGGACATCTGCCTTGCCACGAAAATCCAGATTGCGATGAAGAAAATGATCGGGAGCCAGTAGCCGATGGCCTGCAGGATCTCGCTGCTCTGCTCGGGGAGCGTGCCGTTGACCCTGACCTTGGCGTTGATGAGCTGGTTGATGAGGTCGCGGTCAGGAAGGGGGATTACGGTGGAGAACGCCGTCCCGTCAGTCCTGTATCCTGAGATGACCTGGCCGGCTATCGAGACTTCCTTTATCTGATGATCGTTTACCTGCTCGACGAAGGTCGTGTAGTCGACCATCGCCATCTTTGAACCGGCAACCTTTACCGACTGGAAAAGCGACGCGAGGATGATCGCAATTATGAGCCAGAGAAAAAGATGTTTCTTCATTTAATAATCCGCTAGAAAACCATTTGGCAGACTGTCAGGCTGATTTCCGGCCGCAGAGTGGCGCGCTGCCGGATCCCGATTATACATCATCAGGGCTCCGCCTCTGAGCCTGCCGGGCTGTCGCTCACCCCGAGGAACCCGGTGCAGACATAGTAGACCTCGCGCGATCTTGCCCTCGACGCGTCGGGCTTCCTGCTCTTTACCGTACGGAACATGCCGCGGAGTGTCCTGAGGTACTCCTCGCTCCCCTGCCCGTTGAAGACCTTGACGATGAAGCTGCCGTTCTTTTTAAGGACGTCCCTGCACATGTCAAGGGCGAGTTCGATGAGGTACATGGCTCGGGGCTGGTCCACCCCGAGGTTCCCGGACATGTTGGGCGCCATGTCCGACATCACGAGATCCACCCGGCTGCTGCCGATGAGCTCCCTGAGCTTCGCGAGCACCTCGCTGTCCCGGAAGTCTCCCTGGATGAAGTCGACTCCCGGGATGGAGTCCATCATCAGGAGGTCGCAGGCCACCACCCTGCCGCCCTCTCCGACCTTTGACGCGGCATAGGCGGACCAGCCTCCGGGGGCCGCGCCGAGGTCAACCACCTTCATGCCCTTCCGGAACAGGTGATCCTTCTCATCGAGCTGCTCGAGCTTGAACGACGCCCTGGAGCGGAGCCCCCGCTTGTGGGCCTCCTGCACATAAACGTCGTCAAAATGTTCCTTGAGCCAGCGGGCCTGGCTCGGCGTTCTCTTCTTGTCAGTCATATTGTCTCCGTTTTGGGAGATTATAAGACAGAGAGGCAAAATGGCAAAAGGTTCTCGCGGAGCTGATGCCCTGCCCGCTGCGGGAGCGCGGCCTGTTCAGGGCAGGCAGGGAAAGGGCCGTGGTAAACTCCTCCTGTTTAATGCTCCATTCCTTCCTTAACAGGGCACCAATATGAAAAAAGTAACCATCCACACCGACGGCTCCTGCCTCGGCAACCCCGGTCCGGGCGGCTGGGCCGCCATACTTGAGTACTGTCCGAAGGGCGGCACTCCCTTCGTCAAGAAGATTTCAGGCGGCGAGGCCGGGACGACCAACAACCGGATGGAGCTCACCGCGGCCATCATGGCGCTCTCCGCCCTGAAGGAGAAGTGCCAGATAGACCTCAGCACTGACAGCACCTACCTCAAGGACGGGATCACGAGATGGGTGGCGGGCTGGATCGCGAAGAAATGGAAGCTCTCCGATGGCAAGCCGGTGAAGAACCGCGACCTCTGGGAGAGGCTTGTCGGGCTCACAAATGAGCACGAGGTCACCTGGCACTGGGAGAAGGGCCACGACGGACTCGAGAAGAACGAGGAATGCGACAGAATGGCGAGGTCAGAGGCGGAGAAGATCAGGAAAAAGGGCTGACCGGGCCAGATACGAAAAAACCGGAACGTCTCCGCTCCGGTTTCAGAAATAAACTCCTGATTCAGTCTCAGTCAGCGACCGCGTTGGAGAAGGATACTGCCGAGGCGAACTTCAGGCCGTCAGCTTCATTCTTCTCAGGAGCGACCCTTACGAGGAGATCCGAGGCCAGCCCGCTTACGCCCGCGTCAGAGCCCCTGAGCGCTGAGTAAAGGTAGGTAACCGAGCCCAGGACTGCCATGCGGCCGGCGTCAGGCTTCTTCGCCTGTGCCTTCGCGGTAATGACATTCCTCTCCGGCCGTACCGGATGATCAATCACATTCGGGATCCTGATGCCGTAGGAGCCGCTGTCCTTCATGATGCTCGCAAGAGCGAGGATGCGGGGGACGTAGTTCTTGGTCTCGCGGGGCAGGTTCAGGTGCCAGAAGTCGGTCGGGAGCCCGGCAGCCTTGTTGCGCTTCACTGCGTTCGTTACCCTGGTGATGCCGCAGTTGTAGGCGGCAAGGGTCAGGAGCCAGTCCCCGTCAAACTTCTTGTTGAGGTAGGCGAGGAGATCGAGCGCCGCGTCAGTCGAGCGCCTTACGTCCCTTCTCTCGTCGTTGTACTTGGTAACCCTGAGCCCGAAGTGCCTTGCGGTTATAGGGGTCATCTGCCAGAAGCCGACGGCGCCCATGTGGGACTTGCTCTCGACCTTGAAGCCGCTCTCGAAGAGCGGAACCAGGACGAGCTCAGCAGGGAGCCCGCGCTCCCTGATCTCGCCGTAAATGGTCTTTATGTAGGGAGATGAGCGGCCGAGCAGCGCATTCATGCCGTGGGCAGTCGTCCTCATGATGTTCTTGTGATGGATGACCTGCGCCCTCTGGCCGTTCCCCAGACGGAAATCGGAGATGATGCTGTCCCAGACGTTTGCCCCGCGGGCTGCGCCCCTGTACTCCTGGCCTGCGGCGGTTTCCTGAAGGCCGGAGCTGGCAAGCTTCCTGCTCTCTGCCTCAGCGGCCGCGCTCAGCCCGCTGAGCCCCTGTGACGCCGTATACATCACGTTGTGGCAGCCTCCGGCGAGCATCACGTACACTGAAACGACAGAGGCTGCAAATATCTTGTGCAGATCCATTTTTGTCACCCTTTTTTTATTGTATTAATAATTATTTTTATCGAACAGCGGCTGGGTGCCGCATGCCGCGCGCTGGCGGCTCCCGGATAAGATGCTCTCCGGGATTAAGACGCTTTTTTGCGTCTTTTCAGTTAGTTCCTGTATTCATAATAATGTGATCGCGGTCAAGAATCAACCGAAATGAGAGCTGTATCAAATTTTTACCGATTAATTTGAGCCAAATCAAAAGAAAGGCAATCTGCACCGGATTTATACAGCCGTATTCTGTCCTATATAAGGACTCAGCCTGCAGGCGAAAGGACAGGAAAAGTGGCAGGAAAGAAGAAGCCCGGAGGAGGGAAATCAAATGGGGAAGACATGCTGTCCATGCCTCCCCCGCTTTTCAGGAAACGGCTCCGGGAGCCGTTCCTGGCATCAGTCCGCGCTGTTTATCAGTAAGCTACAGTGAAGCGCTCGAAGTGGTGCTGAGGCTTCTCGAGCTCATCAACCATCGCGACCGCGTAGTCCTCGACGGAGATGAAGCTGTTGCCCTTCTCGTCAAAGAGCATGTCGTCCTTCCCGACGCGGTACTTTCCGGTGCGCTCGCCCTTCTGCAGGTTGCCGAGGTTGCCGGCGGGGGAGAGGAACACCCAGTCAATATCCTTTACCTTAGTGAGGTAGTTAAGGTAGAACTCTCCGAGGCTCTTTACGCCGGGAAGCCACTCAGCGGGAAGCGTGCCGGTGTCAATAAGGCGGACGCCGGGCTTCACGAAGAGGGTGCCGGCTCCGCCGACAATGAGGAGGCGCTTTACGCCCGAGGCGCGCACGCCCTCGACAATCTTCGGATAGTTCTCAAGGGTGTCCTCGTAGAGGCGGGGGTTCTTCCAGCCGGGGTTGTAGGCGGAGATGACCGCGTCCTTGCCTGATGCAAGCCCTGCGAGAACCTCAGGATCGGTAGCGTCAGCCTCAACGGGCTTTACGGAGTCAGACGCGCTGAGCTTTGCCGCGTTGCGGACAACTGCCGTAACCGTATGTCCGCGGGAGACGAGCTCACTGAGGATTGCCGAGCCTGCGTAGCCGGTTGCGCCGATTAAAAGTACGTTCATATTTCTTCCTTCCTTTTCCATGAATTCCTGCAGCTCCCGGAGGATGCTGCGCTGTTTGTTGTAACCTTTACGGTTACAACAATACGCCGGAGCTTTCGGCTTTGCAAGGCTTTTTTCACAAATAATTTCCGCGCATACGTGAGAGCCGCAGCGCCATGCAGAGGACTCCATCCGCCCATAAAAAAGGCAGCCTGAAACCTCACTGTTCCAGGCTGCCTTAACCGCATCAGAAAAAGGAGCGTTTATCAGGAGAAAAGATCCTGCTCCACTCCGCCGCCCAAGCCAAGGATCTTCAGGAGATCCTCCTCGCCAAGGACCGGGATCCCGAGCTCCTGCGCCTTCGTCATCTTGCTTCCGGTCTCAGTGCCGCTTCCCGCGATAAGCGCGGTGGTCTTCTTCGAGACGGAGCCGGAGACCTTTGCGCCGAGCCTCTGCAGCTTCTCCTTGGCCTCATTCCTGCCCATCGAGGCAAGCGTCCCGGTGATGACATAGGAGCGCCCGAGAAGAGGCATCTCTGCCGTGTCCGGGACCTTCTCGTCAGGCCACCTGATCCCAGCGCCGCCCTCTGATGCTGGCCTTATGAGCCGGTCGATCATCTCCTGGTTGTGGCTCTCGGCAAAGAAGCTGATGATGCTGGAGGAGACCACGTCGCCGATGTCCTCAACGAGCTTGAGCTCCTCGGCGTTCGCGTGCCTGAGCTTCTCAAACGTTCCGAAATGCCTCGCGAGCGAGAGCGCCGTCGCCTCGCCCACCTCCCTGATGCCGAGGGCGTAGATGAAGCGGCGGAGCGTGGTGTTCCGCGAGTGGTCAATCGAGTCGAGAAGGTTCCTGACGCTCGCGCCCCTCTGCTCAAAATGCCTGACAACCGCGTCAGCGATGAGGGCGCCGTCGGGGAAGTCACGGAGGGCCTCGCTGAGCCTCTCCTTCCCCGCAAGGGAGAAGGAGTCAAAGTCACCGAAGGCCTCAGAGAGGGCAAAGGCCGCCGCTGCGGAGATCCAGTGCGGCTTTTTAAGCTGCGGAGGCACATCCTCATCGCCCTTCCCCGCCTTCCTGGTCCTGATGCCAAGCGAGCAGATGAAGGAGGCAAGGCCGGCGCCTTTCCTCGAAAAGAGCTCCCTGACAGCGCCGGGCGTCTCCTCGCCGAGAGCCGCAGAAGCGGCGCTGCTCTTAAGCGCCTCCGCGATGCCCTCGCCGCTGAGCCCGGCGAAAACCGAGAACAGCATGGCGTCAGATGGGGAGACGCCGGGAGCCGCCTCCGCGATGAACCTCGCGAGCGCGGTCTTCTCCGACCTTGCAAAATCACGGATCAGCCTGCCGCCCCTGAAGCCGTCATCGCCGCGGACAGACTCCAGGGCAGCCCAGAGCCGCCCGCCGAGATCGCTGTCATCGGCCGCGGACATGGTCTCGTCCTTTCCGGCATCCAGGATCTCCTCGGGAGTGCGGAGCGACTCTGACACCAGAAGAGCGCTCTCCCTCGTCATGCCCGGGACTCCGAGAAGATAGATGAGCCAGGCGGCGCGGACGTTGTCGTCATCCCTGCCGAAAAACGCGGAGAGCGCGGCAAGTCCGGCGATGCTCCCTGCGGAGTACGGCGCATCCTCAGGGAAAAGTCCGGGTGAGGCGAGCGAGAGCGCCGCGGCGGCGACGCCGTCCTCCGTGCCCTCAATCTCCGGAAGCTCAGAAAATATTGCACCTGACTTGTTCTCCGCCCCGGCAAAGAGATCCGGGAGCAAAGCGTCATCTGCGCCGGAGTCCCTGGGAGCGGCGGCCTCTGCCGCGGCGCGCTTCCCCTTTCCTGAGGCTGGGGCCTCGGCGCTTCCGAGGAGCACCCGCCAGAGATCCTCCGCCTTAAGCGCGTAGATGTCAGAGGGGTACTTCACAGCCCCGGTGTCCTCCAGGGACTGCAGGATCATGTCCCCGAGACCGTCGATGTCCATGGCCTGGCGGCTCACGAAATGGGTGAGCGTCTGGTGCCTCTGCGCCGGGCAGATGAGCCCTCCGGTGCAGCGGCTTATCACGCCTCCGTCCACCCGCTCGATTCTGGAGCCGCACTCCGGGCAGATCTCCGGGAATACCACCGGGCGCGCGTCCTGAGGCCTCCTCTCCTTCACCACCGAGGCAATCTGCGGTATGACGTCGCCCGCGCGCCTTACGATGACCGTGTCGCCGATCATGACGCCAAGCCTTTGGAGCTCCTCCTCGTTGTGGAGGGTCGCGCTCTTGACGGTTACCCCGCTCACCCTCACCGGATCCAGGACGGCGACAGGCGTAACCGCGCCGGTACGCCCGACCTGGAAGCGCACGTCGCGGAGCACAGTCATCTCCTCCTCAGGCGGGAACTTGTGGGCGATGGCCCAGCGCGGCGAGCGGGTGACGTTCCCCATCCGCTCCTGAAGAGCGATGTCGTTGACCTTGTAGACGAGGCCGTCAATCTCATAGGGAAGGTGCGGGCGGAGCTTCGCCATCCTCGCGTAGAAGTCATGGAGGAACGCGCCGCCTCTCCCGGTCTCGGTGAGGGGATTGACCGGAATGCCCCAGGAGGCCGCCAGGGCTAGCCTCTCGGTGTGCCTGGGCGGCAGCTCAATGCCCTCGGCCGCTGCCACGAAATAGCAGTTGAACATCAGGGGCCTTTTCGCGGTAACTCTCGGATCAAGCTGCCTGAGGCTTCCTGCCGCAGCGTTCCTGGGGTTCGCGAAAACCTTGCCGTGATGCTCTGCCGCCTCACGGTTCATGCGCTCGAAGCCGCCCTTCGGCATGAACACCTCGCCCCTCACCTCGAGCATCCTGGGGGGATTCTGGCACTCGAGCCGCAGCGGGACATTCTTTATGGTCTTCACGTTCTCGGTGATGTCCTCGCCTATCGTGCCGTTGCCGCGGGTCGAGGCAAGCGAGAGGAGCCCGTCCGTGTAGAAGATGCTGCAGGCAAGGCCGTCAAGCTTCACCTCAGCCGCGAACTCCACACTGTCAGACGAGGCTGCCTCATTGACTCTCCTCACGAAGTCGTCGAGCTCGCCCACGCTGAAGATATCGGCCAGCGAGAGGAGCGGGATCTTATGGACAACCTTCTTAAAGGCTGAGATCGCCTCTCCTCCCACTTTCCTCGTGGGAGAGGAGGGATCGGTGAGATCAGGATGCTCCCTCTCCAGATCCTCAAGCTCGCGGAACAGGCGGTCGTACTCGGCATCGGGCACGCTCGGGCTGTCATTGACGTAGTACTCATGGGAATACCTGTTGAGAAGGCGGGAAAGCTCCGACATCCTTTCCCTGATAGCGCTCTCGTCTGCCATAGTCTTTCCTTAGGTGAAAAACGGACACAAAAAAGGCGGGGACATGCCCCGCCGGAACCCTGCGGCCTTCAGCCGGCAGCGGCCTTACTGCGCGTCAAACGCAGCAAGCTCCTTCAGATACTGATCCTTAAGGGCATCGTCAAACTTCCTGGAGCAGTCCTGGTTGATGACGACGGCGCCAAGCTCATGGGCGAACTCGCCGACATCCTTCAGCATCGAGGTGAAGTTCCTGACGCCTGAGCCCTTCTTCGGCTGCAGCACGAAGCTGATGCCCTTGACCGCGAAGGAGTTGACATCCTTCTTGCTGAAGGTGCCGGGCTTGAAAAGGTTGGCGACGGCAAACTTCTCGGAGGACTTGTCATCGACATTGTCCAGGCAGTGGTAGATGTCATACTCGCCGAAGATATAGCCGTGGCTCTCGAAATTGGTCTTTACGGCATAGCCGTCGAAGGGAGTGCCGTCAGCCTTGACGAGGTTGACGATATAGAAGTCCTGCCAGATCTTCTCGGGCTTCTTCTCCTGGGCCTTCTGAGGCTCAGAAGCAGGCTTCTCCTCAGGCTTTGCGGTGAAATCAGGCCCGTCGCCGCCCAGGGTCCTCAGGGTGCCCTCATCCTCTCCTGCGACTGAGTCCTTCTCACTGAGGCTGAGATCGCCCACATCGGAGTGGAGATCCTTGTTGTAGCGTCTGCGGCGGCCGGAATAGCGGCGGTTGTTTATGATTACGGCGTAGACTATGAAAATTAAGACAACGGCTGATGCACCGATGAGCAGGATGATTTTGGTGGACATACCTTAAAACGCCTGTGAGACCCGAAAATTTCCGTAATTATAGCATTTTTGGCCGGAAATACAGAAGTTTCTGGGCCCCGGAGGCGGCAGGATCAGCGCGCGTTATTGAAATTCCTCCCTGAAAGAACTTATTATTACGCGGGGCACTGCCCCGGACTCTCAGCAGAGGCGCGCCTGCGCCATGGACTCAAAATGAACTTAAAGAACAGCTTTTCCGGATTCTCCTGCCTCCTCTACGGCTTCAGGACTATGCTCAAAGAGGGCTACAGGATGTATACCCTGCTTCCTGTGCTTATCAACGCCGTGCTGATGACGGCGGCCATCTACCTCTTCATGGGCGCGGTCGGGCGCGGCACGAACTGGGTGCTGTCGATGTTCCCTGACTGGATGTCGTTCCTCAGGTGGATAATCATCCCCTTCGCCTTCATCTCCATGATGCTCATCTGCGCCTACCTCTTCGTCGCGGTGGAGAGCATCGTAATCTGCCCGTTCGCGAGCTTCCTCGCCGAGAAGGCCGAGCAGGACATCACCGGGAAGGTAAGGCAGCAGCCGGAGATCCCCGCGGGGAAGTATCCCGCCTGGATCGCGGGGATCGCCTGGCACTCCCTCAAGAGGACCGCGAGATCCTACTGCTTCTATCTCCCCTGCGCGCTTCTCTGCCTCATCATCTTCCTGATCCCGGCCGTCGGGCAGGTCCTTTTCCCCGTGGTCTGGCTCCTCCTCAGCGGCTGGTGGCTTGCCATGCAGAACCTGGACTATGTCTTTGACAACAACGGCATCAGCTTCGCCGAGATGAGCAGGAGGATGAGGAAGTCCCCGGTTCCTGTAATCTCGTTCGGCTGCCTCACGGCTGCCATTGCCGCAGTGCCCGTCGCCAACATCCTGGTGCTCCCCGCAGCCGTAATCGGCGCGACAAGGCTCTTCCTGGTGGATCCGAAGCTCAACGGAAGCGAGGCGCTAACCGGGGAGGCTGGCACGTCAGCAGCTGTGGAGCCAGGCACGTCAGTAACTGAGAAATAGGCCGGCATCAGGGCCTCTCCTGCAGCGCAGCGCATGAAAGTGCCTGCGCCGCTTCAAATCGAACCCCGGGACTCTCCTCTCCCATCACCATCAGCAGATTTCACGAACTCGCAGAAAATGCCATCCGGGCACGGCCGCCCGAGGCTCACCTGCAGGGAATTAATCACAGGAAAATTCAGGAAAGGCTGAAGCCTTAGGATCAGGCGGCCTCAAGGACGGTATTGAGCTTCTCTGAGGAGACGGTCTCGTCAAGGACGTCGGCAGGGCTCGCCTCAACCGGAATGAACCTGGGCTCACGCCCCTCGCGGGTGATCTCATACCTTGCGCGGGAGACAGGGGACATGTTGCCGAGGACAGTCTCAGGCAGATCGTCATGCTTTACGGTGAGGGGCTCGGGGAAGAGGCACTCCGAGAGGAACACGGCGCTGAGCCCGCCATCGCGGAAGTCATCTCCGAGGCTCTCGCCCCTCAGCGCGTCGCCCTCGCCGCTCTGCAGCCTTATCTCAGGAGGGAGCTCAAACTTCGCCCTCAGATCAGCCTTCTGGGCCTTTGCGGAGGCCGATACGGCATCCTCCTCCTTGGGGAGGTCCATGGCATTGTCGGAGATCATCGCGAGCATCAGGGCAAAGGAGGCCTGATCCGAGCTGTTTACGGCATGGTTGAGCGACTGACCGAGCTGAAGCTCGTCAATCAGCGCCGTATTCCTTATCTCAGATGCAAGCATTGCACTCTCCCCGTCCGTGGATTTTCCCTGACAGAAAGGTTATCGGCCGGCTCCATGGTTTCTTTAGTGGAGAATTTGCTGAGGCATGACTGAGCTCACAGAATGCGTGACGAAAAAGGCGCCCCGGAGGGCGCCCTTGTGGAAAACCGCTCTGATCTCCCGATTACAGGGTTCCGAGCAGGATCTTCAGCATGCGGCGGAGCGGCTCTGCGGCGCCCCAGAGAAGCTGGTCGCCTACGCAGAATGCGGAGAGGTACCTGTCGCCGATGGTGGTCTTTCTGATGCGTCCGATAGGAACGGAGAGGGAGCCGGAGACCTTGGCAGGGCTCAGCTCGCGGATGGTCTCCTCCTTCTCGTTCGGGATGACCTTGACCCACTCGTTGGTGTTCCTGATGATCTCCTCGATCTCGGGAACAGTGATGTCCTTCGCAAGCTTGATGAGGAAGGACTCGCTGTGGCAGCGCAGCGAGCTGATGCGGACGCAGTTGCCGTCAACCTTGATCTTTCCCTCAGGGAAGCCCAGGATCTTGTTGGTCTCGACCTGGCCCTTCCACTCCTCACGGCTCTGTCCGGACTCCATCTTCTTGTCAATCCAGGGGATGAGCGAGCCTGCGAGGGGAACGGTGAACTCAGCAACAGGCATTGCAGGGGAGTTCATCGCGTCGCGGACTTCCTTCTCAATCTTGAGGATAGAGGCTGCGGGATCCTTCAGATCCTCGGCGCATGCGCCGTAAAGGGTGCCCATCTGGGCAAGGAGCTCGCGCATGTTCTTGGCGCCGGCGCCTGACGCTGCCTGGTAGCTGGACATCTGCAGCCACTCGACTGCGCCTGACTTGATGAGGCCGGCGAGGGCCATCAGCATGATGCTGGTGGTGCAGTTGCCGCCTACGAAGGTGTGGATGCCGCGATCAAGATCGCGGTCGATAACCTCGCGGTTTACCGGATCAAGGATGATGCAGGCCCTGGGATCCTGGCGGAGGGTTGACGCGGAGTCAATCCAGTATCCCTTCCAGCCGGAGGCGAGGAGCTTGTCATATACGGAGGTGGTATATCCGCCGCCCTGGCAGGTGACGATGATGTCCATCTCCTTCAGCAGGTCAAGGTTTCCTGCGTCAAGAAGAACGCCGCAGTCGGTTCCCGCAAAGTCAGGAGCCTTCTGTCCGGCCTGGGAGGTTGAAAAGAAATGTGACTCAAAGCCGACGAAATCGTGTTCCTCGACCATGCGGTTCATCAGTACAGAGCCGACCATTCCGCGCCAGCCGATAAAACCAATCTTCTTCATGTTATAAACCGAGACCCGTAAGCTCCGGAGCCTCTCTCCTTCAGTAGAACACGCGGCATCAGCCGCAGAAAAACAATGGTGGAATATTACGCCGTTAAAATTCCCTGTCAAGATTTCAATCCGCAGGGAGCCCGGATTCCCCGTCAGGAGCGCCAGATCGGCCCCCTGGATCATCTGCGTGAGCCCCCTGCTCCTGCGGAGCCGCCCTCTGCGATGCGTGCCGCTGCCGCCCAGAGGCCGGAAAGCCCGGCAGTTCCGAGGAATGAGCGGAGGCTCCCAGAGACGCCCGCAGGCTCAAAGCCGTCATCTGAGTCAAGAATCTGGAGCTCAAGTGCCTCTGCATCCGGCGCCGCGCGCCGCTCGTCCTCGGTTTTCCCCGAAAAGAGCATCTCCTGCTGATAGGCAGCCTCCCCAGCCCCGATGTCCCCCATGGCAAGCTCCGCGCCCGAGCATCCGTGCGCCGCGGGCCTCCAGGGCAGATCCGCCGTGTAGCAGGTGATTCCGTGGCTTTTGAGCGACTCCGCGGTTACATGCCTCCCCAGGACCGAGTAGAGGCTGCCGCTCTCGAAGAAGAGCGCGAGCCCCGGCTCCTCCTTAAGGAGATCCCTCCCCAGGAACCAGGGCGCGTGGCCGCCGAGGAAGCCCAAAACGGTCGGCGCGATGTCGAGCTGCGAGGCGATGGAGTCAATGTACCTCACCGGGAACCTGCCGTCCGTTGAGAAGAATACGAGCGGCACCAGGTGCTCGGAGAGCGGGCTCGACTTTTTCATCCTGGTGTGATCGCCAGTCACCACGAAAAGCGTCGGGAGCCCGTTCCCGCTCCTGAACTTCTCCATGAACTCATGGAGCTCGCTGTCGGCGTAGTAGAGGACGCTCTGCTCCCGCCCGCTCTCAGTCTCATCGCCGAACATCCAGCCGAACTCCTCCGGTATGGTGAAGTCATGGGTGTCGGTGTTGTTCACAATATAGAAGAAAGGCTTCTCCGCCCTCCCGGCCTCACTGAGTATCGCGGCATAGAGATCGCTGTCGGCAAGCCCCCAGTTGGACTCTGGATGATTTGCCGCGACATTGTGCCGGTCAAAGGACTTCCTCACGCCCAGCATCGCGGCGAACTCGGCGACGAGGTCTCCCGTTGTCCCCTGGAAGATGGCAGTGTCGTAGCCCGCCTCGTCCATCATCTCCGGAAGGCAGCGGTACTCGAAGCGGTCAAGCCCGGTCCTCGGAACGCCGGCGCCGAAGGGATTGGGGGCCGAGCACATGACCGCGTAGAGGCCCTCATGGGTCCTCTTGCCGTCCGCCACTGCTGCAAGCGCATGGAAGCTCCTCTCCCGGAGCGCCTCAAGGTGCGGGGTTACAAAGCGGTTGGTGTGCTCGGCGGGCCAGCTCTCAAGAAGGAGCATGACGACATTGTAGGAGGCCTCAGGGAGCTTCTCCTTCCCGTTCACGTCGCGGCTCAGAGCCTTCCTCTCGCCAAGCTCAAGGTAGAGCCTCTGCATGTCGGAGCTTTTCGCAAGGCCGTACACTGAGGAGAACGCCCCGTTCATGGCGTAGACCGAGAGCTCCTCGCTCCCGAGTGTCCAGGCGGTGCTCGGGCGCTGCGGAACTGAGCCGAAGCCGCGGAAGAACACGACGGCAATGGCAAGGAAGAGGACGGACTCAATGAGGACCGCTGCCTTTCCCCTTATCCCCTGACACCTCAGGGAGAAGCCATGGCGGAGAAGGAGAAGCGCTATGACGGCTCCTGCCGCTATTGCCGCGCAGAGCCCCGGGTGCGAGGTGAGGGCCGTGAGCCCCAGCTCGGTGAAGTTGGTGAAGAGAGCGCGCATCTCGCTGTAGGCATGGCGCCCTGACTCCTCGAGGTAGAACGAGTCCCCAAGCATGAAGCCCGCGAGGAGCACCGCGGGCATAAGGACAAAGCACCAGGAGAGCCTGACCGATTGCTTCCGGCTTAGAAGGAGCCTCAGTGCCGCCCAAAGGAAGAACGGCAGTATGAATATCGAGGCTGCCGCCGCGTCGAAGGTGAGCCCGCGCCATATTACCTCACCCATGCCGAGCGATGAGGACGGATCAAGCCGCAGGAAGATGAAGGCGCGGATGGCCGCGCCGAGCGCTGTCAGCGCGGCGAACTCAGCGATAAGGAAAAGAAAGAACATCAGAACATCCATGGACCCGGATCAGATCCGGGCAAAACTACTTTCCGGAGCCGCTCCCCCGCGCTGCCCCTGCGCTGCCCGGATCATCCCGGAGGAGACCCAGGAAATAGTCAGCCGTAAGCTTCTCCGGGATCTCGGGCGCCGCCTCCTGCCTCCGGGGCTTCGCGGGCTCCTTCACGCCTGAGCTCTGAGGCTCCGCGGCAGATGCGGCACTCCGCTGACTGGCACCGCGCCTCAGCTCATGGGAGTAGGCTCCGGAGCCTCCAGCCTTTCCGCTGAAGACCGCTGAAAGGTAGTCGGTTACTCCGGAGTACTTTCCTCCGGAGCCAATCAGGATCAGGAATGCCGCAGCTCCCAGAAGCTTTTTGAGCTTGCGGCTTCCCGGAAGGCGCAGGAAGAGAAAGCCTCCCTCTCTCTGTCTCATCAGCATTGCATTCCCCGGTTTTTCCTTAATGCTTTCCGTCGGCGCCGCCGGAGAGTGAGAGCGCGTCCTCTATATAGCGGATCAGGATGTGGATGATCTTGATATGCACCTCCTGTATCCTGTCCGAGTAGCCGTGGAACGGAACCCGGACCTCAGCGTCGGCAAGTCCCGCGAGCTTACCGCCGTCATTACCGGTGAGGACCACCGTCTTAATCCCGGCCTTTTTCGCTGACTCCACAGCCTCGATGATGTTTCCGGAGTTGCCTGATGTGGAGATGCCGAGAAGCACGTCCCCCGGCCTCCCGACCCCCTCGACAAAGCGGGAGAACACATATTTGAATCCGTAGTCATTGCCGACGCAGGTGAGGTGCCCGGGATTGTCGCAGGCAACGGCTCCGAGCGCACGCCTGTCGTTGCGGTAGCGCCCGGTGAGCTCCTCGGCAAAGTGCATGGCGTCGCAGTTTGAGCCGCCGTTGCCGCAGGAGATGATCTTGCCGCCGTTCCTGAGGCTCTCCGCCATGATTTTTCCGGCCTTCTCAATCTCTGCGGCGCCGCCTGATGCTATGAATGAGTCAAGTACGCGGCTCGCCTCCTCAAGGTCGCCAAGAATGTCAGTTTCGGTCATTGAGTCCTCCGGTCAGTTTTAATGGAGCGGATTCTGTCTGGAGCTCCCGCTCACGCAGGGCACCTGCCGGCTGAGAGAGCATCCCGGAAAGCCTCCCGGAAAACTCAATAAATCAGCCTTATATTCATAATGTATGACAGATACCACTGTTTGTAAAAGATTTTTGCTGATAATATCATTTTGGGCGCAGGTCTTTAAGCATTTCAGGTAAGTGAACATGAGCACGGATACCATAACCTTTTTCGATGAAGTCGACGGAAATGACAGCGGGGCAACCAGCGCTGCTCCTTGGAAAATCCTTATCGTTGACGATGAGGAGGAGGTATTCAACGTTACGCAGCTTGCCATAAGCGGCTACGAGATCTTCGGCAAGCAGTGCCGCCTCCTCTACGCGCCTAGCGCAAAGGAGGCCTGCCGTGTGCTTGACGCCAACCCTGACATCGCCCTGGTGCTCCTCGACATCGTCATGGAGACCGACACGGCCGGCATAAATGTCATCGAGTACATCAGGAAGCGCCTCAGCAATCCCACGATGAGGATAGTCATCAGGACCGGGCAGCCCGGCGTCATACCCGAGGAGAACATGCTCCGCGAGTATGACATCGATGACTACCGCGAGAAGACCGAGCTCACCGCGCAGAAGCTACGCACGCTGATCCGCTCCAACGTCCACTCGTTCATGGACATAATGCAGGTCAACAGGCAGAACATCGCCCTGACCGACATCGTCGGCTTCTCCAAGGTCCTTCTCACCGCGCAGACCCAGGACAGCTTCGAGGCGGCCATCTACCAGAAGCTCAACGAAATAGGGCTTCCCGCCTGGAGCCTCTCCGGCTACCTGAACGTGAGCGCCTACTCCTACCGCGGCAACAAGTACGACAGCGGCATATCGGTAACAGACTTCGCTACAAAGCAGCCCTATGATCATGATGACATCAACAAGGTCATCTTCGAGAGCATCTCCGGCAGCCAGGCCCTTATATACAAGGGGACAAGCTGCTACATCTGCCTCAACATGTCGGAACAGGAGCTCTACGGCATGGTCTTCAGGCTTGATCCGATAGACGAGGCCAAGATGCGCGGCGACTCGAGGATGCTTGATCTCCTCATACAGACCATCACCATCAATTACCGCAACCTGCGCCTCAGGGAGGTCATCGACCACAACCAGCGCGAGATCATCTACCGCCTGAGCGAGGTGGTCGAGACCAGGTCCAAGGAGACCGGACTCCACGTAAAGCGCGTGTCGCTCTACTGCGAGCTCATCGCCAAGCTCCTGGGGCTCCCGAAGGCCGAGCAGGATATGCTCAAGCGCGCAGCGCCTCTCCATGACATCGGCAAGATCGGCATCCCTGACAGGATCCTCAACAAGCCCGGCAAGCTCGATCCTGACGAGTGGGCCATCATGAAGACTCATTCCAAGATCGGCTACGACATGCTGAAGGACTCGGATCTGCAACTCTTCCGTGTCGCCGGCATCATTGCCTACTACCACCATGAGAAATGGGACGGCTCGGGCTATCCGCTCGGGCTCAAGGGCGAGGAGATCCCCCTTTACGGCAGGATCACAGCCTTTGCCGACGTGTTCGACGCGCTCGGATCTGACAGGTGCTACAAGAAGGCCTGGCCTTTGGACAGGATCCTGAAGCTCATCAGGGAGGAGAGCGGGCACCACTTTGACCCTAAGATTGTCAAGGTCTTCCTCGAGCACCTCGACGACTTCATCAAGATCCGAGACATGCAGCAGGATCAGTTCACCGACGGCAACACCGTGCTCTCGGAGAACGCCTGCCCGACCAAGCCCAGAGACTGAGAATCTCCTCATCTGCCGCAGCGCCTGACTGCGGCAGCCTCCTCGCAGCTTAAAATCACTCAAAAGCTCCAGATACACACTTTCCCAGAAGCCCTGCCCGGTTTCCGCGCAGCATCATCAATGCAGCATTCATTTTCAGAAAAGTGACCTGCGTGTCATAACCTGCATTTATGCCAGGAAAGGTATGGTCATAAAAAATCAGGCTCAATCACTTTTTCTGTGTGATGCCTCGTTCCTGACATACTCCCTTCTGCTGGCATCGATGATCTTGAGGAAGAAGTATTCATCGTCAGGGTAACCGTATCCCTGTCGTCTAAGAGTCTTAATC
>JAEEGJ010008081.1_pt1 | contig 29330 bp, 21 predicted proteins | sample 8958761 | NCBI WGS metagenome assembly JAEEGJ01 (sample SAMN16246546, study PRJNA631951) | gut metagenome | biome: gut microbiome; feature: rumen; material: RS-attached | host: Bos | place: Iran: Karaj | collected 2018-10
GCGCTGGAACTGGAATACAATTCCGACACCGGCCGTTACACCGTTCCGGCAGAAGCGGTATCAGGTGCCGAGAACTATAAGTCGTTTTTATATATTCGTGTGAGTTTGAGTAAAAAAAGCTGACACGAACAACAGAAACAGTTGAAACTACGGAACTTTTGCCCATATACGGCTTAAGTTCCGTAGTTTTTTATACGGATCTAAAGAAATATGGTGCCGGATTACGGAACAAATAACAAAAAGTGGCGATAGTTCCGTAGTAGAAGGCAGAATCGAGGTAGAAAAGAGGTGTAAAATTACGGAACAAATAACAAAAAGTGGCGATAGTTCCGTAATTAAAGGCGGAAGCAAGGGAGAAAAAGCTATCAGATTACGGAACTGAGGCTCAAATCAGCTAAAACTTCCGTAAAATCACAAAAAGGAGAGAACTGTCACGCCCGAATATGACAATACACAGAAAATACGCAAATTGTTGTGGTTTGAGATTGACGAAAACACAAAATATGGTAAAATATATAAGATATTGTGCGTATAGTGCGATATCATGCGCGAAAATACGGCCGGTGAGCGAAGAAGATGAGAAGGCTGCCGGCGAATGAGGTAATGAATGGCAGGCAATAAGGTTAAAGATACATATGATGCGTCCAATATCACAGTCTTAGAAGGACTCGAAGCGGTCAGAGTGCGCCCCGGTATGTATATCGGAAGCGTATCTACCAAGGGACTTAATCATCTGATATATGAGATTGTAGATAACTCGGTCGACGAGCATCTTGCCGGACATTGCAGCAGGATTCACGTAACTCTTGAAGCTGACGGTTCGGCTACGATAGAGGATAACGGACGCGGTATCCCCATTGAGATGCATGAGAAAGGAATGAGTGCCGAGAGACTTGTGTTCACGACTCTTCATGCCGGTGGTAAGTTTGACGATTCGGCGTATAAGACAAGCGGCGGTCTGCACGGTGTCGGAAGTTCGGTCGTCAATGCTTTGTCGAACCGTCTGACTGTACGAGTTAAAAAGAACGGTCACATTTACGAGGACTCATATGAGAGGGGTGTGCCGACCACCGAACTTATTAAGGGCCTTCTGCCCGAAGTTGGCAATACCAGGGAGACCGGTACGACAATCAATTTCCTTCCGGATGATACGATATTTGACAAGACCTGGTTCAGGGAAGAGGACGTTAAGTCAAGACTTCATGAGACGGCTTATCTTAATCCCGGACTTACGATAATTTTTGAGGATAAGCGTAAGCCTGAGCAGGAATATGTTGAGTTCCATGAGCCCGACGGACTTGTGGGCTTTATTCAGGATATGAACAGGGCCAAGGAGATCATCCACGAGCCCGTATATCTTAAGGGCGAGGCTGAGGGCATCACTGTGGAAGTTGCATTCCAGTATGTGAATGAGTTCCATGAGAATGTTCTCGGATTCTGTAACAACATATATAACTCTGAGGGCGGAACACATCTGACCGGATTTAAGACGACTTTTACAACGGTCATGAATAACTATGCCCGTCAGATAGGAATACTTAAGGATAAGGATGCGAACTTCACGGGTACCGATGTGCGTAACGGTATGACTGCAATAGTATCTATTAAGCATCCCGACCCCAGATTCGAGGGTCAGACCAAGACCAAGCTTGATAATCAGGATGCGGCCAAGGTTGTAGGTAAGGTAACGGGCGATGAGATGGTGCATTTCTTTGACCGTAATCTCGAGACGCTTAAGGCGGTACTCGGATGCGCCGAGAAGGCAGCCAAGATCCGTAAGAGCGAAGAGAAGGCCAAGACCAATATGTTATCAAAGCCTAAATACAGCTTTGATTCTAACGGAAAGTTAAGCAACTGCGAGTCAAGAGAAGCCGAGAAGTGTGAGATCTTCATAGTCGAGGGAGATTCTGCCGGCGGCAGCGCCAAGACTGCAAGAGACAGGATGTATCAGGCAATCCTGCCTATAAGAGGTAAGATACTTAACGTTGAGAAAGCCTCCATTGATAAGGTGCTTGCCAATGCCGAGATCAAGACCATGATCAATGCGTTCGGATGCGGTTTTTCCGAAGGCTACGGCAATGACTTTGATATAAGCAAGTTAAGATATAACAAGATAATAATCATGGCGGATGCCGACGTCGACGGTGAGCATATAAGCACGCTTCTCCTGACGCTTTTCTACAGATTCATGCCCGAACTCATATACGAAGGACATGTATATCTTGCTATGCCGCCGCTTTATAAGGCAATCCCCGCCAAGGGAGAAGAGGAGTATCTTTATGATGATGCGGCGCTTGAGAAGTACCGCAAGAATCATAAGGGCAGTTTTACGCTGCAGAGATATAAGGGTCTTGGCGAGATGGATGCCGAGCAGTTATGGGAGACAACTCTTGATCCCGCAAGACGTAAGTTAAGGCTTGTTGAGATAGAAGATGCGAGAATGGCTTCGGATGTGACCGAGCTTTTGATGGGCAATGACGTTGCGCCCCGTAAGACATTCATATACGAGCATGCTAAGGATGCCTTGCTTGATATATAAGTGCGTGCATTAAAGAAGATGTATTGCGAAGAATTATAAAGATAGGATAGATAAATGGCCGGTAAGAACAGTGTTCAGGTAATTGAAGAAGATATAATCAAGACCGAATATTCGGAGATAATGCAGAAGTCTTTCATTGACTATGCCATGAGTGTCATCGTCGCAAGAGCGCTTCCGGATGTAAGGGACGGACTTAAGCCCGTACAGCGCCGTACTCTGTATGATATGTATGAGCTCGGTGTAAGGTATGACAAGCCCTATCGTAAGAGCGCCCGTATAGTGGGTGATACAATGGGTAAATATCATCCTCACGGTGACAGTTCGATATATGATGCGCTCGTTAATATGAGCCAGGAATTCAAGAAGGGGCTGCCCCTTGTTGACGGTCACGGTAACTTCGGTAATATCGAAGGTGACGGTGCCGCTGCAATGCGATACACAGAAGCAAGACTTCAGAAGATCACTCAGGACGGTCTGCTTGCAGATCTTGATAAGGATGTGGTCGACTTCGGGCCCAACTTTGATGAGACAGAGAAGGAGCCCTCGGTTTTACCATGTCGCTTCCCGAACCTGCTTGTTAACGGTACCGAAGGTATCGCCGTGGGTATGGCTACGTCCATCCCGCCTCACAATCTCGGTGAAGTCATCGATGCGATGAAGGCATATATGAAGGATGAGACGATCTCTACGCGTGCGCTTATGAAGTACTGTAAGGGCCCCGATTTCCCGACAGGCGGAATCATCTCGAACAAAGATGAGCTTCTTGCGATATATGAGACCGGTATGGGCAAGGTTAAGATTCGCGGTAAGGTGGAGACGGAGAAGGGCAAGAACGGTCATACGAACGTTGTGATAACCGAGATTCCCTTTACGATGATCGGTGCCAATATTACGAAGTTTTTACAGGATGTTGCAGCGCTTGCCGATTCCAAGAAAGCTCCCGACATAGTCGATATCTCTAACCAGTCTTCGAAGGAAGGCATAAGAATCGTTATCGAGCTTAAGAAGGACGCGAACGTAGATAATTTCATCAATCTCTTATATAAAAAGACGAGGCTCCAGGACACCTTCGGCTTTAACATGCTTGCAATCGCAGGCGGACGCCCGGAGACGATGGGACTTAAGAGAGTACTTAAGGAGTGCGTGGATTTCCAGTATGAGCTGGCGACCCGTAAGTACACCAATCTTTTGCACAAAGAGCAGGAGAAGAAGGAGATACAGGAAGGTCTTATCAAGGCCTGCAACGTTATCGACCTTATCATAGAGATATTAAGAGGCAGTAAGGACAGAGCGATGGCCAAGGCCTGCCTTATAGAAGGTAAGACCGAAGGGATCAACTTTAAGTCCAAGGAATCCAAGGTTATGGCGGCTACGTTAATGTTTACGGAGCCTCAGGCCAATGCGATCCTTGATATGCGTCTGTATAAATTGATCGGCCTGGAGATTGATGCTTTGATCAAGGAGCATGAAGACACAGTTGCCAATATTTTCCGATATGAGGATATTCTGGATCGTAAGGATTCGATGGCTCAGGTTATCATGAATGATCTCGATGCAATCAAGAAGGAATTCTCGCGTCCCAGAAGGACGGTTATAGACAATCTTGAGGAAGTTGTGGTTGAAGAGGTCAAGGTTCCGGAGATGGATGTGATGTTTGCGATGGATCGTTTCGGCTATGCCAAGATCATCGATGTCAGCACATACGAGCGTAACAAAGAGGCGTGCGAGGAAGAATTCAAGTACCTGTGTAAGTGTAAGAATACGGGTAAGATATGCCTGTTTACGAATACCGGTAATCTGCATACATTCAAGGCTTCGGAACTTCCGACGGCGAAGCTTAGGGATAAGGGCGTGCCGATTGACAATGTCAGCAACTTCTCATCCGCCGAAGAGAATATCATAGCCGTGGCAAGTCAGAGTGATCTTAATCTTTACAGGATACTCTTTGTTACGAAGCAGTCGATGTGTAAGGTTGTGGACGGCGGAGAGTTTGATGTGGCCAAGAGAACGGTTGCGGCGACGAAGCTTATGGATGATGATGAGGTCGTATCGGTTGTACCGCTTACGGACCGCAAGTACATCACGATGCTTACGAACAACAGCATGTACATAAGGTTTGAGATAGCTGAGATACCGGAGAAGAAGAAGGTGGCCGTCGGTGTAAGATGTATGAAGCTTTCAGCCGGTGACTATGTCGATAAGGTTTACTATACGGGTGAGTTTGACGAGACCGTTATGGAAGCAGGCTCCGGCAAGATTGCGGTTAACAGTCTTAAGCTTTCAAAGCGTGACGGTAAAGGAACGAAGCTTAAGTAGGCATAATATGTGTAAGGGAGATCCTTATGAGAGTTATAGCTGGAATTGCGAGGTCGATGCCTCTTTACGCACCTAAGGGTGAAGGAACGAGACCTACGACCGACAGGATAAAAGAGACGCTTTTTAATACAATGCAGGGCTTTGTTCCCGATTCGGTATTTATCGACCTTTTTGCGGGAAGCGGTGCGGTAGGAATCGAGGCCTTAAGCCGCGGCGCTAAGCATGCGTATTTTGTTGACAACAGCAGAGAAGCCTTGGATTGCATACGTAAGAATCTTGAGTTTACGAAGCTGGCTGAGAATGCGACTGTTATCGGCAGAAGTGCGTTTGATGCACTCTATGAGATTAAGGAGCCGGCGGATATAATATTTATCGACCCTCCCTATTCACTCGGCGTGGAATCTGATATAATGCAAGTATTAAGGAAGAGTAAGTGCGTATCGGAGGATACGCTGATTGTCATCGAGGCGGATATCGATACGGACTTAAGTGATATACCAGCATTGGGCTATTCGGTGTACAAAGAGAAGCTGTATAAGACCAATAAGCACATATTCTACAAGGCAGTATAGATTTTGACGTAATTACGGGAGATGCAGTCATGAAGAAAGCTATTTATCCGGGAAGCTTTGATCCGCTTACGCTCGGACATCTGGATATCATCAAAAGAGCGGCTGAAATCTTTGATAACCTTACCGTCGGTGTGCTCGATAACCGCGGAAAAACACCATTGTTTTCAGTAGAGGAACGTGTTAATATACTAAAGGAAGCAACGAAGGATTTGCCTAACGTTAAAGTCGAGTCTTTCAGCGGTCTTTTGGTCGATTATGCACGTGAGAACGGCTATCATGTTTCGGTAAGGGGACTCAGGGCCATAACGGATTTTGAGTACGAACTGCAGATAGCGCAGACCAATAAGATGTTAAGCGGCGGAGCTTTGGATACGATGTTTTTGACATCCGATGTGGAGTATTCGTACTTAAGTTCATCGGGAGTTAAGGAGATAGCTAGCTTCGGTGGAGATATAAGCAAGTGTGTACCTGATTTTGTTGTTAAGCCGGTATACGAGAAATATAACATTCATAAGTGAGGGAGATAATGGCCAGCAATATTGAACAGATGATAGACGATATCGAGGTATATATTGACAGTTGTAAGTTCAAGCCGTTCAGTAATTCCCAGATTATCGTCAGCAAGGAAGAGATAGATATGCTTCTTTCGGATCTTCGTAAGGCAACGCCTAAGGAGATCAAGATGTATCAGAAGATCATCAGCAATAAGGAGCAGATAATCGAAGAAGCCAAGATTAATGCGCAGAAGCTCATAGATAAGACCAAGGCAGAGACCAGTGAGCTTATCAGCCAGCATGAGATCATGTTACGTGCTTATGAGCAGGCCGACGAAGTGGTTAATGACGCTATAGCAAGAGCTCAGGAGATAATGGACAATGCCACGATAGAAGCCAATGAACTTAAGACATCGGCTATGGCATATACCGATTCGCTCTTAGCTCAGGTTGAAGATGTTGTGGGCCATTATATGAGCCTTACCAACAATAAGTACGACGAGATGATGGCATCGCTTGCAGAGTGCTACGACGTAGTAAGAGGTAACAGAGCGGAGCTTATACATACGGCGGTTGATGATACCGGACTTGATGTTGAGAATCTTTTGAACGAGAGTTCACAGGCTGCCGAGGTGGCAAGCGCGAGATTGTCTTCTCAGACAGGCAAGGGAACCGTTAAGAACAACGTATCTTATCAGACGGCTCCGATGCCCGCCGCAGAGACTGTTGCCGCTGCAGCACCTGAAGCGGTTGCGGAACCTGAACCTGCGACGATACCCGAGACAGCGGATATCAAGCCTGATATAAGCGCAGGCGATGATGATTTTATCAATCTCGATCTTATCTGATATGCGATTATGAGGGCTGTTAATTCAGCCCTCTTATTTTTTCTGCCTTTACGGTTTTAACGGACTTAAGGCGAAGTGAGGAATTATGGATTTTTTGTATAAGAAGCACCCGAAGGGCACATATGAGCATGCGGATTACAAGAAGAAAGTTGACACGCTTGTCATGATATTACTGTTCGCCATGGCCCTCGGATTATATGTGATCGGAAGAGTAACCACGGGCAGTAACCGTAATATCTTAACGATAGTTGCAGTGCTGGGTCTTTTGCCCGCATGCAAGATGGTTGTGGACGTTATCATGAGCCTTCGGGTAAAAACATGCGAACCAGCATTAAAAGAGAAGATAGACGGGACCGTGGGAAGCCTTGACGGACTGTATAACATGTACTTTACGTCATATAACAGGAATTACCTTCTGGCGCATCTGGTGATTGCAGGTAATTCGGTTATCGGATTAAGTTTAGATAAGGACTTTGATGAGAACGGGTTTAAGGAACATCTTACGGACCTTCTGCTTAAGGAGGGTTTAAAGGATGTGCTTATCAAGGTGTTTACCGATGAGGGTAAGTATCTGGGAAGGCTTGGCGAACTTAATGAGTCGAAGCCTTCATCGCCTAAGGATGCTGACATTCACAGGCTTATCCATGGCGTGACGCTATAAATTTAATTACGGGGTGTAGCTCTGATTTATGATAAAACAGGCATTATCTGACAGGATTTTGATGCAGGTCGACAAGCCTGCGCGATATATTGGTACCGAGATTAACAGCGTGGTAAAGGATAAGGACGCGGTGGATGTTCGCTTTGCCATGTGTTTTCCCGATGTATATGAGATCGGGATGAGCCATCTTGGAATGCAGATACTCTATGCCATGATTAACAGCTTTGAGGATGTATGGTGTGAGAGGGTGTTTTCGCCGTGGACGGATCTCGATAAGATTATGAGGGAGGAGAACATCCCTCTTTTTGTGCTTGAAAGCCAGGAACCCGTTAAGAACATGGATTTCCTCGGTATAACGCTTCAGTATGAGATGTGTTATACGAATATACTGCAGATTCTTGATCTGTCCGGGATTCCGTATAAGGCCAAGGACAGGACTTGGGACGATCCGATAGTTATCGGCGGCGGACCCTGTTCGTACAATCCCGAGCCTATATGTGATTTCTTTGATATGTTCTATATAGGCGAAGGCGAGACCAAGTACAGGGAGCTTATCGATCTTTATAAGGAGTGCAGGGCGGCCGGAGATGACAGGTTGACTTTCCTTAAAAAAGCGGCGGCTCTGGGCGGTATGTACGTTCCGATGCTTTATGACGTTACGTATAAAGAGGACGGTACGATAGAGAGTTTTAAGCCGAACACCGAGGGCGTGCCGGAGAAGATAAGCAAAGAGATAGTTTATGATCTGTCGGATGCATTTTACATTGAGAAGCCGATAGTCCCCTTTATAAAAGTTACTCAGGACAGGGTTGTGCTTGAGATACAGAGAGGATGCATAAGAGGATGCAGATTCTGTCAGGCGGGACAGTTATATCGTCCGGTCAGGGAAAGAGATGTAGACTGGCTTAAGAAGCAGGCGATGATTCTGCTTAACAATACGGGACAGGAAGAGATATCACTGAGTTCGCTCAGTTCAAGTGATTATACCAAGCTTGAAGAGCTCGTGGATTTCTTGATTGATGAGTGTAATGACAGAAGTGTCAATATTTCGCTTCCGTCACTTCGTATAGACAATTTTTCCGTCGATGCGATGAGCAAGGTTCAGGATGTAAAGAAGAGTTCGATTACATTTGCGCCGGAGGCAGGCTCTCAGCATATGAGGGATGTAATCAATAAGGGTATTACCGAAGAGCATATCTTAAGCGGTGCCCGTATGGCATTCGAAGCCGGATGGACAAGAATCAAGCTTTACTTTATGTTAGGACTTCCGGGAGAGAGTTCGGAAGATATAGAGCAGATAGCAGTTCTGTCAGATAAGATAGCGAGGGAGTTTTTCGATACCGTTCCGAAGGAAAAGAGAGTAAACGGTCCGGTGCAGATAGTCACGAGTGCATCGTTTTTCGTTCCCAAGCCATTCACTCCTTTCCAATGGGCGCCTCAGGACACGAAGGAATCTTTCAGAGAGAAGGCATATATATTGAGGCAGGCCGTGATGGCGCAGCTTAATCAGAAGAGAATTAAGTTTAACTGGCATGAGACGGATGTGAGCGTGCTTGAGGGAATACTTGCAAGAGGCGACCGCAAGCTTAACGATGCCATACTTACCGCATATAAGAAGGGATGCCTGTATGACGCATGGAGCGATACCTACAGGGATGATCTGTGGATGGAAAGTTTTGAAGAATGCGGAATAGATATAGGCTTCTATACTACAAGAGTAAGAGAACTTGATGAGATATTCCCGTGGGATTTCATATTCTGCGGAGTTGATAAGGAGTACCTTAAGGCGGAGTGGCTGCGCTCTAAGGAAGCGGTCGTAACTCCGAACTGTGCGGTCAAGTGCAACGGATGCGGGGCTGCCGGATATGGAACAGGAATTTGTGTTACACCCAGAAAGTGATTTATGGCAGATAGGATTAAGGTGCGCATAAAGTTTTCGAAGCATGGGGCGGTTAAGTTCGTCGGACATCTGGACTTTATGCGGTATTTTCAAAAGTGCATAAGAAGAGCGAAGACTGACATCGCTTATTCCGAAGGTTTTTCGCCGCATCAGATAATGAGTTTTGCGACGGCGCTTGGAGTGGGCGTTGAGACGGACGGAGATTATCTTGATATCGAGGTCAATTCGCTTACGTCGTGCGATGAGCTTAAGGATAAGCTTAATGAGACAATGGCTGAAGGCGTAAGGGTTGAGAATGTTGTGATCCTGCCTGAAGGAACGCCTAATGCCATGAGTTCGGTTGCGGCTGCGGGCTATATTCTTTATAAGAGGGACGGTTCGGCCTTTGATGATGAGGTTGTTAAAGCGGCCAAAGAGGTGCTTGAGGCTGACAGCATCATAATCCGTAAGGAGAATAAGAAGGCCAAGAAGAAGGGGCGTGCAGTGGAAGGCGTCAATGACTTTATTGAGACCGATATCAAAGAGCATATATATGATGCATCGATGACTGGTGAAAGCTTTAAGTGTTTAGTGGATGCTTCGAGTGCGGGTAATGTCCGCCCGATGAATATACTTGATCTTATATACTCGCATGCAGGCCTTGAACTTGATCCGCTTGATATCCAGACCGTAAGAACGGATCTGTATAAGCTAAGCGAAGGGAAACTTGCTCCGCTTGATGAGGTGTGATGTGCCGATTGGGATTTTGCTATGAACAATAATGTTGTTGTTATCACATACTACAAAAAGAAGATACTTTGTCTTTACATTGAAGCCGGTGTGCCCAAGGAACTTAAGCTTTTTGATGATGAGGAATTGGGCATACGCAATGTATATGTGGGCAAAGTTAAGAATATCGTTAAGAACATCGGTGCGGCCTTTGTGGAGATAGCTCCGAAGCAGAACTGTTTCTTTAAGCTTGAGGATCTTGATAAGCTTCATGTGCTTAACAGAGAGCGCAAGGAAGCCGATCTTAAGCAGGGCGATGAAGTCCTGGTACAGATAGTCAAGGGTGCCGTTAAGGATAAGGCTCCGGTATGTACGGGCAAGATTAAGCTTCCGAAAGAAGAACTTAACAGGGTACTTGAGATAGCTCCGACAAGAACCGTGCACAGTGTTTTATACAGTGCAAAGCCGGGATATCTGACTTTCCTTAAAGACATAGATCTTAAGTCGACAGACAGGATTGTCTGCGTGGATGATACGATATATCAGGATGTGGATTCCTATGTTGAAAGTCTTGGATTTAAGCCGGAATCAGGTGATAAATCATCCAAGACGGGCGGTATCGGCGTTGCTCTTACGGAAGAAGAAGTTAGGAATATCAGAGGCAATATCGCAATATATACGGATGCCGAGTATCCGGTTAACAAGCTTTATAAGATAGACAGCATAATCGCGGAGCTTACTTGCCATAAGCTCTGGCTTAAAAGCGGTGCGAACATTGTAATAGACTATACCGAGGCTATGACGGTCATAGACGTCAATTCAGCCAAGTCGATAGCCGATAAGCATCCCGATCATATATTAAGGGTTAATACCGAAGCGGCCGATGAGGTGTTCAGACAGATAAGACTGCGCAATCTTTCGGGCATGATCCTTATAGACTTTATCAATGATTCGAAAGAAGGAACCGCTGCACTTACAGAGCACGTGCAAAAGCTGTGCGCGCAGGATATTGTTGAATGCAGGTTTATAGACGTGACGGGACTTAATATATTTGAGTTTACGAGGAAGAAGCTGGGCAGACCCATATACGAACTTTTATAGATTATGGCGGACAGAATTAAGGCTCTTAAAGAGCGGATGCAACAAAATAATACGGATTATTATATCGTTACGACCACCGATGCTCACAACAGCGAATACGTAAGTGAGCATGATATGGTGCTTGAATTCATTACGGGCTTTTCCGGCAGTAACGGAACACTTCTGGTTACCCCTGATGAAGCCCTGCTTTGGACTGACGGAAGATATTATATTCAGTGTAAGAATGAGATAGCAGGCACCGGAATTAAGATGATGCGTGAGGGTGATGACAGAGATCCTTCGGTGCAGAAATATCTTGATGAGCATGTTAAGAGCGGAGAGAGTATCGGATTTAACGGCAATAACGTAACGGCTCACAGAGCAGACATGTGGGTTAAGTCTCTTGCCGACAGAGAATACAGGCTTATAACGGATACGGATTTAGCCGGAGATCTTTGGAACGAGGAAGGCGACAGACCCGCTCCGATTAACGGCAGAATATATGGTCATGACATTAAGTATGCGGGAGAAGATGTTGCATCAAAGCTGTCTCGTGTCTGTGATAAGATACGGACAAGCGGTAGCCGTCATCTCTTTATATCAAAGCCTGATGATATCATGTGGCTTTTTAACATAAGGGGTGAAGACATCGCATTTAATCCCGTGGCACTCAGTTATGCGTTTGTTACCGTTTCGGGCGCTGATAATGCGTATTTGGCATATCTTTTTATAAACAGCGACCGTATGGAAGATAACGCCAAGCAGATATTATCAGATTGCAAAGTAGATATCCGTGCCTATAATGAAGTCTTTGATTTTCTTAAAGAATATGACTATATCGGGAATGTATCGGCCGATGAAAGAGAGATGTCCGTAAATGCAAAGGCGGCAATATTGGCGGGAATAGATAAGGCCGATAACGCCGATACAAAGCACATTGTATCATGTGTAAGTCCGGTGACAGAGCTTAAGGCAGTCAAGAACGAGACCGAGATTGCCAATATGAAGAAGTACTTTTTGGCGGATTCGTATGCGACGGCAAGTTATCTTTATACCGTTAAGAAGATAATGGGATGTGATATCAAGCCCGAATATGAGCCCTTTGTAAATCCGGAGATTGCAGATAAGTATGACATTAAGAAAGCCGGGGATTTTGACGAACTAAAAGCCGCCGGAATCTGTGATGAGATAAGATGCGCTACAGCTGAGTGCGAGGGTCTTTCTTTTACGACGATAGCCGCATACGCAGCCAATGCCGCAATGATGCACTATGAAGCGACCGATGCCTCTTATGCAAAATGTGAAGCTTCAGGAATGCTCTTAACGGACTGCGGCGGACAGTATCCGGGGGCGACCACGGATGTCACAAGGACGATAGCATTGGGGCCCGTTACGGATGAAGAGAAGCGAGACTTTACTCTTGTACTTAAGGGCTGGCTTGCACTTATGCATGCCACCTGGCTTTACGGATGTACGGGACGTAACCTCGATATCCTTGCAAGGCAGTATCTGTGGAATGAAGGAATGGATTATAAGTGCGGAACAGGTCACGGAGTGGGATATAACTTAAGTGTCCATGAAGGTCCGCAGAACATCCGCTGGCGCTATATAGAAGGTTCATCCGAAGCAATACTTAAGCCCGGTATGGTCGTAACCAACGAACCCGGAGTTTATAAGGGCGGAAGATACGGAATAAGAACCGAGAATACGATGCTTGTTGTTGAGAAATTTGTAAGCGACGGCGAGAGATATCTCGGATTTGAGAACCTGACCTGGGTTCCGATAGATGAAGATCTTATAGATTATTCTCTGCTTGATGATAAAGAAAGCAAATGGCTTTCAGAGTATCAATCCGAAGCTTTAAGCAGGATAAAGAACATATAGGTTTATGAGGAATAAAGCATATGGTAAAAAGGATTCTTAAGGAAGTAAGAGAGTATAAGGCCGCATCGATTGCGACTCCGCTTTGCATGATAATTGAAGTTATAGCGGAGATGATGATCCCTTATCTTATGGCATCAATAATCGATAAGGGCGTCAATGCCGGAGATTTTTCGCACATCGTAAAGGTCGGAGGAATGATGATTGTTATAGCTGCCATCGGCCTTATAGGCGGACTGGCAGGCGGCGTACTTGCAGCAAAGGCGGCTACAGGGTTCGCCAAGAATCTCCGTAAGGCAATGTTTGAGAGAATCCAGAGTTTCTCTTTTGCCAATATAGACCGCTTCTCAACGGCCGGACTTGTAACGAGACTTACGACCGATGTCAATACGCTCCAGATGGGCTATCAGATGGCGCTTCGAATGATGATGAGGGCTCCGGCTTCGCTTATAGTTGCGCTTATCATGTCCTTTGTGATTAATTCGAGGATAGCGCTTATATATCTTTTTGCGGTCCTTATTTTGTCGCTTGTGCTTTACCTTATTATTTCCAATGCGATGAAGTACTTTAAGCAGGCTTTCCCCAAGTACGATGCACTCAATGAATCAGTACAGGAGAACGTATCAGCCATTCGCGTTGTTAAGGCTTATGTGAGAGAAGAGCAGGAGATTAACAAGTTTAAGAAGGCATCGCAGGCGATATACGATATCTTCTCAAAGGCCGAGGGAATGACGGTGTTCCAGATGCCCGCGATGATGCTTACGGTATACAGCTGTATTATTCTTATCAGCTGGTTCGGTGCCAAAATGATCGTCTCTGATTCACTTACGACCGGACAGTTAATGAGTATTTTAGCGTACTGTATGAAAATACTTATGAGCCTTATGATGGTATCGATGATATTCATCATGTTTTCAATCGGTTCGGCTGCCATTGAGCGAATCTACGAAGTGCTTGAAGAGAAGAGTACGATAGACAATCCCAAGAATCCGGTATATGAAGTTAAGAACGGTTCGATTGATTTTGAGAACGTTAATTTCGCATATAATGCAGAGGCAAAAGAGAACGTTCTTAAGAATATAAATCTCCACATAGACAGCGGTGAGACCATAGGTATCATCGGATCCACGGGAAGCGCCAAGACATCGCTTATTAACCTTATAAGCAGACTTTATGACGTAAGCGGAGGAAGTGTTAAGGTCGGCGGCGTCGATGTAAGAGAATACGATTTAAAGACACTTAGAGATAAGGTATCGGTTGTGCTTCAATCGAATACCCTTTTCTCGGGATCGGTATACGATAACTTAAGATGGGGAGATGAGAATGCAAGCTATGCGGATTGCCAGAAGGCTGCAGAATATGCCTGCGCCGATGAATTCATTAAGCGTTTCCCCGACGGATACAATACGCATATAGAGCAGGGCGGAAGCAATGTTTCGGGCGGACAGAAGCAGAGACTCTGTATAGCAAGAGCACTGCTTAAGTCACCTAAGGTTCTTATCCTTGATGATTCAACATCTGCCGTTGATACGGCTACCGAAGCTAAGATCAGGAAGACATTTAAAGAGAAGATTCCCGATACGACGAAGATCATAATCGCACAGAGAATAAGCTCGGTTATGGATGCCGACAGGATAATCGTCATGGAAGACGGTGAGGTTGACGGTTTCGATACGCACGAGAATCTCCTTAAGAACAATAAGATATACAAGGAAGTCTACGATTCGCAGATGCAGGGCGGCGGAGACTTTGATGAAAATACGGGAAAGGAGGACGAATAATATGCCGGGACCCATGGGAAGAGCTCAACGCGGTGTCAAGCCGATGGTAGATAATCCGGGTATGGTTGTTAAGCGCCTCCTCGGATACATATTCAAAGATTACGGCGGACTTTTTGCCCTCGTATTCTTAATGATAATCACTGGCGTACTTGCCAACATCCAAGGAACGATGTTTACCAAGAGCCTTATTGATGACTATATAACTCCTTTTTTGCTTAATACGGATTCGCCCGATTTCGGACCTCTTAAAAGAGCAATCCTGCGAGTGGCATGTTTCTATGCCCTCGGAATAATCGCGGGTTTTATACAGAACAGACTGATGATCATCATCTCTCAGGGCGTTCAGCGTAACCTGCGTAACGACACGTTCTCGCACATGGAGACGCTGCCCATTAAGTACTTTGATACACACAGCCACGGCGATATAATGAGCATATATACCAATGATATCGATACGCTGCGTCAGATTGTCAGCCAGACCCTGCCGCAGCTTGTCAATTCGGCATTCACCGTTGTCAGCGTGTTTATAAGCATGTGCATTTTAAGCCTGCCTCTTACAGCAGTGACACTTGTGATGGTCGGTATCACTTTGTTTGCATCCAAGACCGCGGGCGGACTTTCGGGTAAGTACTTTGTAAGCCAGCAGAAGAACCTTGGTGCAACCAACGGATATATTGAAGAGATGATAAGCGGTATCAAGGTCGTCAAGGTATTTACTCATGAACAAAAGGCGATAGAAGGCTTCAATGCGCTTAATGAAGAACTCTGCGATTCGTCGAACAAGGCTAACAAGTTCTCTAACATATTGGGTCCGATCAATGCTCAGATTGGCAATATAAGCTATGTGCTCTGCGCCGTTGTCGGAGGTATACTTGCCCTTAACGGGTGGACGGGGCTTACGCTCGGTGCACTTGCAAGTTTCTTAACCTTTAATAAGAGTTTTAACATGCCGATCAACCAGATAAGCATGCAGATTTCTTCGATAGTTATGGCACTTGCCGGAGCGGACAGAATCTTTAAGCTTATGGATGAAGTTCCCGAGCAGGATGAGGGCTATGTTGTACTGGTAAATGTCAAGGAGTCTGAAGACGGCACAATTACCGAGACTGATGAGCATACCGGCCGATGGATGTGGAAGCATACTCATAAAGAGACGGGAGAAGTCGAGTATAAGGAGTGGAAGGGAGATGTTACCTTCGACGGAGTAGACTTCGGATATAATGACGATAAGATGGTTTTACACGATATCAAGATGTATGCCAATGCGGGACAGAAGATTGCCTTTGTCGGATCTACGGGTGCGGGCAAGACTACGATAACCAACCTTATCAACAGATTTTATGATATTCAGGACGGTAAGATCAGATATGACGGTATCAACATCGGTAAGATACGTAAGGCTGATCTAAGGCGCAGCTTAGGTATGGTATTGCAGGATACGCATCTTTTCTCAGGAACCGTTGCGGATAATATCAGATACGGTAAGCCCGATGCAACGATGGATGAAGTCATTGCCGCGGCTAAGCTTGCCAATGCCGACGGCTTTATAAGAAGACTTCCCGAGGGCTATGATACTATGCTTAAGGGCGACGGAGCTAACTTAAGCCAGGGCCAGAGACAGCTGCTGTCTATCGCAAGAGCGGCAATCATGAATCCTCCGGTACTTATTCTTGATGAGGCTACTTCAAGTATTGATACACGTACCGAGCGTATAGTACAGAGAGGTATGGACAGTCTTATGAAAGGACGAACGACTTTCGTCATTGCTCACAGACTCTCTACCGTCAAGAATTCCGACTGTATAATGGTGCTTGAACAGGGCCGTATTATCGAGCGCGGAACGCATGATGAACTCATTGCGGAAAGGGGTAAATATTATCAGCTCTATACGGGTAACAGTATTGCATAATTGTGACTAAAGTTATATAATATAAGTAACCTGTTATAGGGTGTCCCTGATGTTTTGAACCTACATCTACTTTAAACGGGACTCCAATATAGCATAAGAACATGTCAGGCCTCCGAGAATAGCGATATTCATGAGTGGAGACATTCTTGAATGGGCCTATCTTGAATGGATACATTCATCATGCAGTGGAAGACAGACGCTTATGTTGAGGTAACCCACCTAGCCATACGCTAGGAGTCAAAATACAGGAGCCTTATCACAGGCCGTTTAAAAAGCAACCTTAGGGTTGCTTTTTTAATTGCTTTAATATAGAATTAATGTCGGCTTGTTGTGCACAGATTTGATCGTGACTGTGCATTTGAAATTAGTTATGCGATCAGGTGAGAGGGAATAAGATGAAAAAAGGAAAAGTGAGTAGTGTAGTGTTAAGCGTAATGCTTGTCTTATCTTTGACAGCGTGCGCAGGAAAGGTTGAGGATGTTCCGGCCACGGCACCCGAGGCAACAGAGGCGGCCGATACAACAGCGAATGTTGAAGAATCAGCCGAAGAAGTGTCTGAAGAGCCCGTAGTTGTTCAGAACGCATACTTTGAAGAGAACAATATAAAGTTTACCGATAAGAAGGAATTTACGGTTCCTTTCGCGGCAGGCACATATGATCCCGATAAGCTTGAGTACAAGGAATATAAGGGGATTTCCGTTGAGCCTTCTTCGGATGCAACAATCACACTCGGTGAGATTAAGCCCGCGAAGTGCGATAAGGACGGATACAAGGCTTACACAATCGATTACACCATTAAGGGTGATATCCGTGTAACTGTTGATACTTTTGATTATGACGAGAACTATTATTATGAGCCTCAGTTCCCGCATATAGATATGGCTGATTACTATACCGGTAATCTTTTAACATACTATCCTTCGCTTGAGAGAAAGCCCGATGGCAAGAATAAGTATGACTATATTGACAAGCTTTCATTCAACAACAAGGGTTATGAGCTTGCATACTTTAACCTTGAAAGCTACGGCGATTCGGTTGAAGGTGACTGGCGTATAGATGAGTCTGCCGAAGATTCAAGAATGCAGTGGTACGACGTAACCGTAAGCGAGAATCATACCATCGAAGTAAGAATGCCTGAGGATTACGACGGGCTTGTACTTGCAGTTAATCTTAACGGTGTGAAAGAGTATGACAAGTCATTATTCTTTGAGTACATGGGAAGCAAGGACAGACTCGTGTTTGATGAGGATCCCACAGGCTATACATACAAGCCCGGGGCTTCAGAGTTCTTAAGATTTAACGATCTTAACCAGTAAGAGTTTTACTTAGGATATAAGATATAGAATAATATGAGGGATATAACTTGAGGAAGATATATCTTATACTCAGAGATTTCAGCAAGCAGTTGGTGAGGGACAATATATCGGCATATGCATCGAGTACTGCATTTTTCTTCTTTCTGTCGATAGTCCCCATATTGCTTGTTGTTTCTACTATTGTGACGTTTACACCCTTATCCAAAGACGACATGCTTCAGTTTATGGGTCAGGTCTTGCCCGAAGCTTTAACGGGTACGTTCACAAGGTTTATCAACCAGATATATGCCAAGGCACACACAATCCTGCCGATAGCCGTAGTTGTAGCGATATGGTCGGCCGGCAAGGGAATGATGGGTCTTCAGATGGGGCTTAACGTAGCGCACGGCGTTGTGGAAGACCGCAATTTTTTCATAATAAGATTGCAGGCAAGCTTCTATACACTGGTTACGCTCATAGCGCTGCTTATGACCTTTGCTCTGTCGGCGTTAGGTAAGACAGCGCTCGGCTATGTGGGCAGATATGCCCCGCATCTTTTGGATATCACGCATTTCTTCGTCAGATACCGATTCATCTTCGGTTGGGCGATTCTGACGCTGATGTTCACGTTGATATATACATTTATACCCAATATGAAGCTTAGGGGAAGGTATCAGGTTCCGGGAGCGGCTTTTGCGGCTGTCGGATGGCAGGTACTGGCTCTGGGCTTCTCAATATATGTGGACACTTTCGGAGGGATGAGCGTATACGGCTCGCTCTCAACCATTGTGATCTCGATGATGTGGCTGTATATGAGTATGTACATTCTGCTCATAGGAGCCAATCTTAACAGATATTTCAAGCCTTTAATCAAGGTATTTTATAAAAAAGGAAGGGATATTACAGATGAAAGAAAAGCTTGAACAGATCAAGAATGAAGCCTTATCTCAGGTCAAAGACTGTGCCGAAGTAGATAAGCTTACAGAGATCAGAGTGAATTTCCTGGGTAAAAAGGGACAGCTCACAAGCATCTTAAAGAGTATGAAGGATGTGGCACCGGAAGAACGCCCGAAGGTCGGTCAGCTGGTGAATGAGACAAGAGCCGAGATCGAGAGGGTTTTTGACGAAGCTCAGAAGAAGCTTGAGAAGGTCTTAAGAGACGCTCAGATGAAGAACGAGGTAATAGACGTTACATTACCCGCCAAGAAGAACGCGGTAGGACACAAGCACCCCAACACCATTGCCAGAGAAGAGGTTGAAAGCATATTCATCGGCATGGGATATGAGGTTGTAGAAGGTCCTGAAATAGAGACAGACTACTATAATTTCGAAGCACTCAATATTCCTGCAGATCATCCGGCCAAGGATGAGCAGGATACTTTTTATATCAATGACAAATTCCTGCTTCGTACACAGACATCCGGCACTCAGGTGCATGTGATGGAGAAGGGTAAGCTCCCGATCAGAATGATCGCTCCCGGAAGAGTGTTCCGTTCGGATGAAGTTGATGCGACACATTCGCCTTCGTTCCACCAGATCGAGGGACTTGTTATAGACAAGCACATCACTTTTGCGGACCTTAAGGGAACGCTTGCGGAATTTGCCAAGGAACTGTTCGGACAGGATACAAAGGTCAGATTCAGACCTCATCACTTTAACTTTACCGAGCCTTCCGCAGAGATGGACGTCAGCTGCTTTAAGTGCGGCGGAAGCGGATGCCGTTTCTGTAAGGGTACAGGTTGGATAGAGATACTCGGTTGCGGACTTGTACATCCCAACGTGCTTAAGATGAGCAACATCGATCCCGAGAAGTACAGCGGTTTTGCATTCGGTATCGGTCTTGAACGTATAGCATTGCTTAAGTATGAGATCGACGATATGAGGCTCTTATACGAGAACGATGTCAGATTCCTTAAGCAGTTCTAGAACTTGGAGGTAAAGTGATCAGATGAACACAGCATTATCATGGATAAAAGCATATGTACCGGATCTTGACGTAACACCGCAGGAATACCTCGATGCTATGACAATGACAGGTACGAAGGTTGAGACTTTCGAATGTCTTGATAAGAACTTAAGTAAGATAGTAGTGGGACAGATTCGTTCCATCGCTCCTCATCCCGATGCGGATAAGCTTATCATATGTCAGGTTGATACAGGCAAGGAGACAATCCAGATTGTAACAGGTGCCAATAACGTATCCGAGGGCGATAAGGTTCCCGTTGTACTTGACGGCGGCAAGGTGGCCGGAGGTCATGACGGCGGTCCGCTTCCCGAGAACGGAATAGAGATTAAGAGCGGTAAGTTAAGAGGAATAGACAGCTTCGGCATGATGTGTTCGATAGAAGAGCTGGGCTCTGACCGCAACTTCTATCCCGAAGCACCCGAAGAGGGCATATATATATTCCCTGAGGATACAGAGGTCGGTGCCGATGCAATTGAGGTATTGGGACTTCACGATACCGTATTTGAATACGAGATCACATCTAACAGGGTAGACTGCTACAGCGTGCTCGGTATTGCGAGAGAGGCTGCGGCTACATTCGATAAGAAGTTTGTTCCGCCCGTTGTCAATGTTAAAGGCAACGGAGAGGATGTTAATTCATATGTATCCGTAGAGGTTAAGGATACTGATCTTTGCAGCAGATACTGTGCAAGAGTTGTCAAGAATATCAAGCTTGCTCCTTCACCTCAGTGGATGCAGAGACGTCTTGCCGCAAGCGGCATCAGACCGATTAATAACATAGTCGATATCACCAACTACGTGATGGAAGAATACGGCCAGCCCATGCATGCCTTTGATCTTGATACCGTTGCAGGTAAAAAGATTGTGGTCAAGCGTGCGAAGGACGGCGACAAGTTCGTGACATTGGACGGACAGGAGAGAACTCTTGATTCCGAGATGCTTATGATTTGTGATGCCGATAAGGAAATCGGTATTGCAGGTATTATGGGCGGTGAGAATTCAATGATTACGGATTCCGTATCAACCATGCTTTTTGAGGCAGCCTGCTTTAACGGCGCCAATATAAGAAAGTCCGCCAAGAGACTCGGACTTCGTACGGATGCATCAGGTAAGTTTGAGAAGGGCCTTGATCCCAGGAATGCATATGATGCAATCAACAGAGCATGTGCGCTTATCGAAGAACTCGGCTGCGGCGAAGTGGTCGGCGGAGTTGTTGATGTATGTGAGCCTTTAAAGGATTTAAGAGTCATTGATTTTACCACAGCAAGAATCAACGATCTGCTCGGTACGGACTTAAGCGATGACGTGATGCTTGCAATATTTAACAAGCTTGAACTTCCGACAGAGAAAAACGGTAGCGGATATAAGATGACGGTTCCGTCATACAGACAGGACCTTGAGGGCGTTGCCGATCTTGCAGAGGAAGTTGCGAGATTCTACGGATATGACAAGATACCTTCAACGCTTCCCAGCGGCGAGGCTACATCAGGTAAGATAAGCTTTAAGCAGCGCATTGAAAATAAGGCGGCTGAAGTTGCAGAGTACTGCGGATTCTCACAGGGTATGTGCTACAGTTTCGAAAGCCCCAAGGTATTTGATAAACTGCTCATTGCTGATGACGATCCGATCCGTAATGCAATCACAATAAGCAATCCGCTTGGCGAAGACTTCTCTATCATGAGAACTATCTCGCTTAACGGTATGCTTTCAAGCTTATCAACCAACTATAACAGACGTAATAAGAATGCAAAGCTTTATGAACTTGCGAATATCTATCTGCCCAAGAGTCTTCCGCTTAACGAAAGCCCCGATGAGAGAATGCAGTTTACATTGGGCTTCTACGGAGAAGGTGATTTCTTCACGATGAAGGGCGTTGTTGAGGAGTTCTTCGACAGCATAGGCATGAATAAGAGCATCACATACGATCCTAAGCTCGGCAAGCCTTATCTTCATCCCGGAAGACAGGCAGGCATCATATATGACGGAGTGATGGTCGGTTATCTCGGTGAGGTTCATCCTGCTGTTGCGGATAATTATGACATCGGTGTCAAGACATATGTTGCAGTTCTGGATATGCCCAATGTGGTTCCTTTTGCAAGCTTTGACAGAAAGTTCGTCGGAGTAGCTAAGTACCCGAGCGTATCACGTGACATTTCAATGGTTGTACCCAAGGATATCCTTGTGGGAGAGATAGAGGCACTTATCAGACAGCGCGGCGGCAAGCTTTTGGAAAGCTACAGCCTGTTTGATATATATGAGGGCGATCAGATCAAGGAAGGCTTTAAGTCAGTGGCTTACAGCATAGTCTTCAGAGCATCGGATCATACTCTTACCGATGATGAGATCGGCGCCGCAATGAAGAAGATATTAAACGGTTTAAGCAGTATGGGTATTGAACTCAGACAGTAAGAGTTGAGTGATTGTCGACCGTTTGGTATGGAGGACATATTAATGAACGACAGAAATATATGGAAGAGTGCAACACAGAAGAAGGTACGCGAGATTGATAAGTTTGCGGAAGGATATATCGATTTTTTAAATAACGGCAAGACCGAGAGGGAGTGCTGTGACCTTGGTGTTGCAATGCTTGAGCAGGCGGGATACGTGGAGTTAAGCAAGGTGCTAAAGACCGGCAAGAAGCTTAAGGCAGGAGATAAGGTCTATACCACGCAGATGAACAAGTCGATTGCGGCTTTCCATATCGGAAGAAAGCCATTGGAAGAGGGACTTAATATCCTCGGTGCTCATATAGACAGCCCGAGACTTGATATCAAGCAGAATCCTCTGTATGAGGACGGCGGTTTCTCGCTTCTTGATACACACTATTACGGCGGTGTTAAGAAGTATCAGTGGGTGACGCTTCCTCTTGCTATCCACGGCGTTGTTGTCAAAAAGGACGGCACGATAATAGAGATCAACATAGGTGAGGATGAGGACGATCCCGTATTCTTCATATCCGATCTTCTGATTCATCTTGCAGCAAAGCAGATGGAGAAGAAGGCATCTGAGGTTATAGAGGGCGAGGCGCTTGATATAATTGTCGGCAACATGCCTTTAAAGGATGTTAAGGGACAGGAGAATAAGGAGGCAGTTAAGAACAATATTCTTAAGCTTTTAAAGAGTCAGTATGACATAGATGAAGCTGATTTTGCTTCTGCCGAGCTTGAGGTTGTACCTGCGGGCAAAGCCAGAGAGGCCGGTTTTGACAGAAGCATGATTTTGGCTTACGGACATGATGACAGAGTATGCGCTTATCCTTCGATAAGAGCACTTATTGATACCGACAAGCCTGAGAGAACGACATGCGCAATCCTTGTTGATAAAGAGGAGATCGGTTCCGTCGGCGCCACGGGTATGAGAAGCAGATTCTTTGCCAACGCTGTTGCTGAGATATTAAATCTTACAGTCGGCAATTATAATGACCTTATGCTTTCAAGATGCATGGCCAATTCATTCATGTTAAGCTCTGATGTCAATGCGGGATTCGATCCCACATATGCTGATAAATTCGAGAAGAAGAACGCATCATATCTCGGTAACGGTATGGCGCTTATCAAGTTCACCGGCGCAAGAGGCAAGTCGGGCTCCAATGATGCCAATGCCGAGTACATAGCCAAGCTTAGAGACATACTGGATAAGGATGGTATCATATATCAAACAGCGGAACTCGGTAAGGTTGATATAGGCGGAGGCGGTACAATAGCTTATATCCTTGCACTCTACGGAATGAACGTTATAGACTGCGGTATCGCGGTTTTAAACATGCATGCTCCGTGGGAAGCGATAAGCAAAGCCGATCTGTACGAGACCTATCTCGGATACAAGACATTCCTTAAGAACATCGGATAATGAAGACAAGTGATTTTAACTACGAGCTGCCGAAGGAACTGATAGCACAGGATCCGCTTGCAGACAGGTCATCTTCAAGGCTTCTTTTACTTGATAAGAAGACGGGTGAGCTTTCGCATAAGCATTTTTCGGATATCATAGATTATCTTAATCCCGGAGACTGCCTCGTACTCAACAATACAAAGGTTATTCCCGCAAGGCTTTTAGGCGTTAAGCCGGATACCGGTGCCGCAATAGAAGTATTCCTGCTTAAAAGGCTTTCCGATAATGAGTGGGAGACGCTTGTAAGACCCGGCAAGAAGCTGAGGGAAGGTGCAAGAGTATCATTCGGAGACGGCCTGCTTACGGGACAGATTAAGAAGCAGCTTCCCGACGGCAACAGAATAGTAAGTTTTGAATATGACGGCATATTTGAGGAGATACTTGATAAGCTCGGAGAGATGCCTCTGCCGCCGTATATTACGCATAAGCTTGCCGATAAGAACAGATATCAGACCGTATATGCAAAATATGACGGCTCTGCAGCTGCACCGACCGCCGGACTTCACTTTACGGACGAACTGTTAAAGCGCATAGAGGATAAGGGTATCAGTCTTGCCTATGTAACTCTTCATGTGGGACTCGGTACATTCAGACCGGTAAAAGTGGATGATGTAACCGAACACAAGATGCATTCGGAGTGGTACAGAATAGATAAGACCGCTGCAGATATAATCAATAAGACCAAGGCTGCCGGCAACAGAGTAATATGTGTCGGTACGACAAGCTGTCGTACGATAGAAAGTGCGGCCAAGCCCGACGGCAATGGCGGATATATGCTCGCTGAATCCGAAGGGGATACCGAGATATTCATCTATCCCGGTTATGAGTTTAAACTCCTTGACTGCCTTATTACGAACTTCCATCTGCCGGAATCTACGCTTATTATGCTTGTTTCGGCATTGGCCGGAAGAGACAATGTACTTTCGGCATATGAAGAAGCTGTTAAGCAGAGGTACAGATTCTTCTCATTCGGAGATGCGATGTTTATCACGAACGATATACATTGTGTACATAATCAAGGTGTTGAAAAATAGCCTGAATTGATATAAAGTAATAACTGTAGGTGTCAGCTACTACATAAGGGAGAATAAGATGGAGAAAAGAAAAGCAGAGAGAACCGAACTTGAATCTAAGCTTATAATCAAGCAGCTTAACGGGGAAGGATCCGGGGCAAGAGAAGTTGCCATAGAGATCACCGATGTATCCAAGGCCGGTGTCGGTTTTGTATGTACGGAGAAGCTTGAGATAGGTGCCGTATATGAGGGCTTCCTTACAATCTGGACAGCAGAGACCATACACAGTTTTATGGAGATCGTCAGAATCGTTAAGAAGGGCGATGCTTTTGAATACGGTGCAATCTTTATCGGAATGCCCGATATGGAGACCAAGAGAATAGAGATATACCAGACTGTTGGACATCTTAACGGTGAGTTTTAAGATATAAGACGTTTTACAAGAAATGTCATAGAAAACTCCATATTTTTGTTGTAAATTGTCGGAATATTTAGTAAAATATTGGTTAGAGTCGTAAAAGACTCTAATCAATATTTTTTTTGGTAGTGGGGACTACCTAAAGGAGGTTACATGAACGTTTACACAACTGACAAGATCCGTAACGTCGTACTGCTTGGTCATGGTGGTGCGGGCAAGACTTCTCTTGTGGAATCTATGGCATATCTTGCCGGATTAACATCCAGAATGGGCAAGGTTCAGGATGGCAACACCCTAAGCGATTTCGGTAAGGAGGAGCAGAAGCGTCAGTTCTCAATATCGACATCTGTAGTTCCGATAGAGTGGGACGGAACCAAGATCAATCTTATAGATGCACCCGGATATTTTGATTTCGAGGGTGAAGCATATGAAGCAGCAAGCGCAGCCGATGCCGCAATCATCGTTGTAAGCGGTAAGGCAGGTGTTGAAGTAGGTACGGACAAGGCGTGGGATTTATGTGATAAGTTTAAGCTTCCCCGCATGGTGTTCGTCACGGATATGGATATAGACAATGCATCATTCCGTCAGGTTGTAGAAGATATGACTGCCAAGTACGGTAAGAAGCTCGCGCCTTTCCATCTTCCGATAAGAGAAGATGAGAAGTTCGTCGGCTATGTTAATGTAATAGCTGAGAAGGCTTATCGCTGGGAAGGCAAGGAAGCGAAGGAGTGCGATATTCCCGATTATTCAAAGTCTTACCTTGAGCAGTACAAGGATACTTTGATGGAAGCGGTTGCTGAGACTAGCGAAGAGTTCATGGACAGATACTTCGGCGGAGATACATTCTCAGAGGCTGAGATCAGAGCGGCTCTTCGTACCAATATCAATGACGGCTCGATTGTTCCCATGTCTATGGGTTCAAGCCTGTTATGCCAGGGCGTATATACATTGCTTGACGATATCGTTAAGTATCTTCCCAGCCCTGAGAACAGAACGGTTGCAGGTGTATCTCTTAAGACCAACGAAGTATTCGAAGCCAACTATGACTTCTCGAAGGCTAAGTCAGCATACATCTGGAAGACAATCGTGGATCCTTTCATCGGTAAGTACAGCCTTATCAAGGTTTATTCCGGTGTTATCAAGGCTGATGATACGCTTTATAACCAGGATAAGGACGTTGATGAGAAGATCGGTAAGCTTTATATCCTTCAGGGTAATAAGCCTATCGAAGTTCCCGAGCTTCATGCCGGCGATATAGGCGCAATCGCCAAGCTTACGGCTGCTCGTACGGGTAATACGCTTTCTACGAAGGCCAATGTCATCCAGTACGGTAAGGCTGAGCTCCCGACACCTTATACATACAGAAGATATAAGGCTGTCAATAAGGGCGATATAGATAAGGTCAGCCAGGCATTACAGAAGATGATGCATGAGGATCAGACACTTAAGAATGTTAATGATGCGGAGAACAGACAGCTCTTGCTCTACGGTATGAGTGAGCAGCATCTTGATATTGTTGTAAGCAGACTGCAGAACGAGTATAAGGTTGCGGTTGAGCTTTCAGATCCCAAGGTTGCATACAGAGAGACAATACGTAAGAAGTCTGATGTTGAATACAAGTATAAGAAGCAGTCTGGCGGACACGGCCAGTACGGTCATGTCAAGATGACATTCGAACCCAGTGGTGATATCGACACACCTTACACATTCGAGCAGATGGTAGTCGGCGGTGCCGTACCGAAGAACTACTTCCCCGCAGTTGAGAAGGGTCTTGTAGAGTCGGTAGGAAGAGGACCTTTGGCAGCATATCCCGTTGTAGGAATTAAGGCTGTATTGTACGATGGTTCTTATCATCCCGTTGATTCATCCGAGCAGGCATTCAAGATGGCTACTATCCAGGCATTTAAGAAGGGTATCATGGAAGCAAGCCCCGTACTCTTAGAGCCCATCATGAGCCTTAAGGTTACGGTTCCGGATGCATATACCGGTGATGTTATGGGCGATCTTAACAAGAGACGCGGAAGAGTGCTTGGCATGAATCCCACCGGCGACGGCAAGCAGGTAGTTGAAGCTGAAGTTCCTATGAGTACGATATTCAGATATTGTACGGATCTTCGTTCGATGACCGGCGGCAGCGGCGAGTATTCTTATGAGTTTGCGAGATATGAGCAGTGTCCTTCAGATATCCAGGAGAAGGAAGTCGCCGCAAGAGCAGCTAAGGTTGCCGAGAACAATGTTGACGAATAATCTCCCTAAGCAGGGGTGAGTGGTAGTGAGACAGGGCCCGGGCAGAGATGTCCGGGCTCTTGCTTTACTTATTTTTGCTCATCTCATTTGGTTCAATTAAGGCATAATTATTGCAATTAAGCCTCTGATATGATATAACAACCATTGTGTATTTGTTCTTATGATTATGTAAGAACTGATTTTGATCAGGTACGTATATAAGTATATGTTGAGAGAACTTACAGGCAGCAATTACATAATGATACTCGGACTTGCGGTTGCATTTATTGCTACCGTTATTCTGCATCGTGCACTTAAAGATAAGCTGCCTCATGATCAGGGCAGAGCTTTTGCCGTGGACGGAGAGAAGTCTAAGGGTAAAGCCAGAGGATCCGGAATCATATTTGTTCTTGTTTTCGTGGCATGTGATCTTATATTCAATCGTTTGAGCACGGAGAGAACCATATATCTTGCGGTAATTACTTTTTCAATGATCACGGGTTTTTTGGATGACATGTCCGATAAGCCCTGGAATGAATATTTTAAGGGTGCGCTTGATTTTGTTCTGGCAGTAATCGTAGCCGTTACCTATCTTAACTATAACGGCAATACATTCATATTGGGTATGTTCGGAAGCATGGAGATTACGCTTCCCTATGTTGTATACGGCATACTCATTGTCGGTCTTGTGTGGATGGCCATTAACGTAACCAACTGTTCGGACGGGGTTGACGGTTTATCCGCGACGCTTACAATCATAACTTTGGGTTCTTTTTATCTGTTAAGACAGGAGATCAACGGAATCGGAAGTTTTGAATATTCTATAATGTTATTCATGGTAGTTTTGGCGGCATATCTCTGGTATAACGCAACACCCAGTACGATGCTTATGGGTGATGCCGGAAGCAGAGCCATGGGTATGATGATAGCGATAACGGCGCTTATGAGCAAAAGTCCGTTACTATATATACCGCTATCGATAGTCCTTATCTTAGACGGAGGGTTAGGACTTTTAAAAGTTGCGCTTTTAAGATTCTTAAAGATAAGGATTCTGACCAATACCCGATGCCCGTTGCATGATCAGGCGCGTAAAGTTAACGGCTGGTCCAATACGCAGGTAGTGATGAGATTTTCAATAATCCAGACGATCATAAGCCTTATAACCGTCTGGGGATATTGGATGTTATATAAGTAAGACAAAAGGAGACAGACAAATGGCAACACCTTATAATCACAGTGAGATAGAGAGTAAATGGCAGAAGTATTGGGAGGAGCATGATACTTTCCATACGGATGTATGGGATTTCAGTAAGCCCAAGTACTATGTTTTGGATATGTTCCCTTATCCTTCGGGCGTAGGTCTTCATGCAGGACATCCGGAAGGATATACGGCTACGGATATAATGTCACGTATGAAGCGTATGCAGGGCTTTAATGTCCTTCATCCGATGGGATATGACAGCTTCGGTCTTCCCGCAGAGCAGTATGCCGTATCTACGGGTAATCATCCGAACGGATTCACAGAGGAGAATATCAAGACATTCTCTAAGCAGCTTAAGGAACTCGGATTTGACTACGACTGGTCCAAGATGGTGGCTACATCCGATCCTGAATTCTATAAGTGGACACAGTGGATATTCAAGCAGCTGTATGAGGCAGGCTATGCTAAGTATATAGATATGCCCGTTAACTGGTGTGAAGAACTCGGAACCGTGCTCAGTAATGATGAAGTTATAGACGGTAAGTCGGAGCGTGGCGGCTATCCCGTTGTTCGTAAGAACATGAAGCAGTGGGTAATCGATCAACCTGCATTTGCCGAGAAGCTTTTGGAC
>JAEEGJ010008082.1_pt1 | contig 29328 bp, 21 predicted proteins | sample 8958761 | NCBI WGS metagenome assembly JAEEGJ01 (sample SAMN16246546, study PRJNA631951) | gut metagenome | biome: gut microbiome; feature: rumen; material: RS-attached | host: Bos | place: Iran: Karaj | collected 2018-10
AGCGTCGCGGCGGAGACCGTGGCGACCGTGGCCCTCGCGGCGAGCGCGGTGACCGCGGTGAGCGCCCGAATGGCGAGCGGAAGCAGTTCGGCCAGCGGGTGAACGCCCCGAAGCCCCTCGCTCCCGCCGTCGAAGACGGTCCGAAGGAGGACGAGATCTTCTAGGTTTCCCTCTAATCAATGAATAGAATGGCCCGGATCGCAAGATCTCCGGGCCATTTTTATTTCTGGAACGATTTGCCTTTCAGGATTACCGGATCGCCGGCCTTGAAGCGGACTTTACGGGTCCGGGAGCCGCAGCGGACCGGATAGCGGCCGTCGTGGTCGGCGGTGATTACGGCGAACTGGAGCTTGCCGTTGGACCAGCGGGCGGACACCGTAAAGCCGCCGCGGGCCCGCAGGCCCGTCACTTCTCCCTCGGACCAGGCGGAAGGAAGGGCCGGCAGGAGATGGATTTCGCCTGCGTGGGATTGGAGCAGCATTTCCGCAATGCCTGCCGTGCCGCCGAAATTGCCGTCGATCTGGAAGGGGGGATGCGAGTCGAACAGGTTGTCCTGCGTGGATTTGGCCAGCAGGGCTTGCACGTTGGCGCCGGCTTCTTCCCCGTCCATCAGGCGCGCATAGAAATTGATCATCCAGGCCCGGCTCCAGCCGGTATAGGAGCCCTGGCGGGTCTGGGGATCCTCGTTGTACTTGCGGCGGCGTTCGATGGTCCGCCGGGCGGCCGCAAACAGTTCCGGGTCCTTGTCCGTCAGGATCGTACCGGGATGGAGACCGAAAAGATGGGACACGTGACGGTGCCCGGGCTCCACCTCCTCGTAATCCTCGATCCACTCCTGGATCGTCCCGTAGCGCTGGCCGACCCGTATGGGCGGCAACTGGGCCAAAGCTTCCCGGACACGGGCCGAGAAAGCCGGGCTGTCACCCGTCAGTGCGGCCGCCTTCAGGCAGGCCTGGAAGAGTTCGGTTGCTATCTCGACATCCATCGTCGCCGCGTAAGTCAGCTGGAACGCCCGCCCGTCCGGCAGGCGGTATGCGTTCTCCGGCGAATTGGAAGGCGCCGTGACCAAATACCCGTTCTTATCCCGGACCAGGAAGGACAGCAAGAATTCCGCGGCCTCCTTCATGGCCGGATAGGCCTCCTGCCTGAGATAGGTCTCGTCTCCCGTGAACCGGTAATGCTCCCACAGGTGCAGGGTCAGCCAGGGACCGGCGATGGGGAAAGTCCCCCAGCCGACACCGTCAGTGATGGAAGTATGCCCGAACGGGTCGGCCACGTGGTTGACCGTCCAGCCTCCGGCCCCGAAGGTCTTCCGCGCCGTAACGCGGCCGGGGACGCGGATCGCGTTGATCCAGTCGGAGAAGGGAATGACGGTCTCCGGAAGGTTGCAGACCTCGGCCGGCCAGTAATTCATCTGGATGTTGATGTTGGTATGGAAGTCCGAATTCCAAGGGGCCTGCAAGTCCTTGTTCCAAATGCCCTGGAGATTGGCGGGTAGGACGCCGGGACGGCGGGAAGAACCCATCAGCAGATAACGTCCGTACTGGAAATACAGGGCGGCCAGGGCCGGATCAGAGGCTCCCTCCCGCACCGCGGCCAGGCGTTCGTCGGTCGGGATCTCCGAGCGGTCCGCATCCCCCAGGCGCAAGGTGACCCGGTCCATCAGGGCGCGATGATCCGCCACGTGGCGATCCCGAAGCGTCTCGTAGGGCACTTCCGCGACGGCGTCGATCTGTTCGCGGCAGCGCAGCGCGGGTTGGAGTGACGGATCGAAATTCAGCGCTTCGAAACGGTAATCCGTATTCATCGCCACGAGCAGGACCACCTCATCCGCCCCATCGACGTACAGGGAAGAGCCTGCCCCCGTCACACTTCCGCCCTTGGGCAGGGCCCGGACCAGACCGGCAAAGCGCATGTGCGGCCCCGGCCTGCCGGCCGTGGGATGAGGGAGATCGACGATCTGTCCCGTAACGGCCAGAAGATCCGGAGCGACCGCCACGGCCGCCGCGTCCTTGGGACGGGAATAAGCGATCTTGAAACGCAAGGCCCCGGGACGGTCGGCGCTCAGTCGGATGACCAGCAGGTTGTCCGGAGCCGAAGCGAACACCTCCCGGGTGAAGCGGATCCCACCGGCCGTAAAGGAGGTGGAAGCGATGCCGTCATTCAAGTCCAGCCGCCGCTCGTACGCACCAACGCCCTCGGGAAACGACACGGAGGCATCCTTATCCTTCTCGAAGAAGAGCAGTTTCAATTCCCCGAAGGACTGATAGGAACGGATCACCAGCGGATGGCCTTCCAGGCACAGGTTCGCCAGGGAATCGGCCTCCGCCACCCGGCCTTCGAGCAGCAGGGAGCGGATCTCGGGCATACGGTCTGCCGCAGCCGCATTGCCGTCTTCGGGGCAGCCGGCCCAGAGACTCTCTTCGTTGAGCTGGATCGTTTCCGTCCAAGGAAGTCCATAAACCATGGCGCCGATGCGGCCGTTCCCGACGGGAAGGGCTTCGTTCCAATCGGCAGCGGGTTGCCGGTACCAGAGGCTGTTCTGTTTTTCCTGTCCGGAAACAAGCTGGGCGAGAAACAGACAAACGACAAGGGTGATTTTCTTCATACAAGAACAAATATAAGGAAAAACACCTTTATCTTTGTACAAAACCAAGCATTGCATGGACAGACGCGACTTTCTCCATACCGGCCTGGCGGCGGGGGCCGGGCTGGCCGTTTCCGGCCTGACGGGCTGCCGCACCGGATCGGATCCGGCGCTTCCCCGCCCCTACCTCATCAAGTCCGGAGCGCTCGCACCCCGGATGAAACTAAGCTGGGAGCCCTACGAACTGCAGCTGAGGCATACCTTCACCGTTGCTTCTTATTCCCGGAAGACCACGCCCGACGTGCAGGTCCGGCTCGAGTATGACGGATTCACCGCCCACGGGGAAGCCTCCATGCCGCCCTACCTGGGCCACACGGTCGAGAGTGTCTGCGCCTTCCTGGAGAAAGTGGACCTGACGCAGTTCAGCGATCCCTTCCAGGTCGAGGACATCCTCGCCTACGTGGACTCCCTTTCGGAAGGAGACGCCCCGGCCAAGGCGGCCGTGGACATTGCCCTGCACGACCTCGTCGGCCAGCTGCTGGGCCAGCCCCTCTTCCGCATCTGGGGCCTGGATGCCGCCAAGGCGCCTTCCACGACCTTCACCATCGGTATCGACACGCCCGAGGTCGTGCGCGAGAAGACCCGCGAATGTGCCGGCCAGTTCAACATCCTGAAAGTCAAGGTGGGCCTGGACAACGACGAGGAAATGATACGCACGATCCGGGAAGTCACCAACCTGCCCCTCGCCGTGGACGCCAACCAGGGCTGGAAAGACCGCCAGAAAGCCCTGGACGAGATCTTCTGGCTCGCGGAGCAGGGCGTCGTGATGGTCGAGCAGCCCATGCCCAAGGAGCGCCTGGACGACATCGCCTGGATCACGGAGCGCAGCCCCGTGCCCATCTTTGCCGACGAATCCATCCAGCGTCTGCGGGACATCCCCGCCATCAAGGGCGCCTTTACCGGCATCAACATCAAGCTGATGAAATGCACCGGCCTGCTGGAGGCCCGCAAGATGCTGACCTACGCGCGCGCCGAAGGGATGAAGGTGATGCTCGGCTGCATGACGGAGACTTCCTGCGCCTGCACCGCCGCCGCCCATCTCTCCCCCGCCGTCGATTTCGCCGACCTGGACGGCAACCTGCTGATCAGCAACGATCCCTTCGAGGGAATGACAGTCCGGGAGGGACAGATGGTGCTTCCCGACCGTCCCGGTCTGGGATTGAAAAAGCGGTGACCGTTCAGGCCACCGCTTTTCATTTGCACTAAGAAAGAATTATTTCTTCTTGAAGATACCGCCCAGGATGCTGGTGGCTGCGCCGAGGAGGCCGCCGCCGGTGCTGGCCGTCGCGGTCTGCGCCTTCTTGCCGGAGAGGGCGAGGAGGATGTCGTTGAGGTCGACGTCGCCGTCACCGTCCTGGTCCTTGAAGATGCCGGAAAGGTTGCCGAGGATCTTGGGGAGCAAGCCGACGAGGGCCGTGGTCAGGGCGGTGCCGAGGCCGAGTTTCTTGGCCGCACCTCCGGAGAAGATCTTGCCGATCAAGGCGGTGATGGGGCTGGTGGCAGCTGCCTGCTTGCCGGTGAGGAGGGCTTTGACCATTTCGAGGCCGCCGGGCTTGACAGCGGTCTGGGTGAGGCCGCCGAGGATGGACTCGGAAAGGCCGCCGATGACCTGGTTGGTCATGTTGGTAGGGATCTCGACGTTGCCGATGGAACCCTTGACTGCATTGAGGATAAGATCCTGAATCGATGCCATAATCGTAAAGTATTTTGGTTATTGGTTATAATGCTTCGTACCGGACGGAGAAGGTGTCTCCCTGGTTGATGTCGCCGGTCTGGATGCCCTTCTTGAGCCAGCGGGAACGCTGCTGGGAGGTGCCGTGGTTGAAGGACTCGGGGACCGTGTAGCCGTAGGCCTGCTTCTGGAGATAGTCGTCGCCGATCTTGGCGGCGACGGCCAGACCCTCATCGATATCGCCGGACTCGAGGGAACCGAAGAGCTTGTTGTCGTGGTGCGCCCAGACACCGGCGAAATAGTCCGCCTGGAGCTCGAGCCGCACGCTGACCTTGTTGCTCTCCTTCTCGCTCATGCGCGACATCTGCTGGTGCGCCTGCCCCAGGATGCCGAGCTGGTTCTGGACATGGTGGCCCACCTCGTGCGCAATGACATAGGCGTATGCGAAATCGCCGTCCGCGCCGATCTGCTTTTTCATGTTCATGAAGAACGACAGGTCCAGATAGACGCTCTGGTCCGCGCTGCAGTAGAAAGGACCGCTGGACGAAGTCGCGCCGCCGCAGCCGGACTGCACGGAGCCCGTGAAGAGCACGAGCTTCGGGGGCACATAGGTCTTGCCGTACTGGGCGAAAATCCGCGTCCAGACGTCTTCGGTGCCGGCAAGGATGCGCTTCGCGAAGGTCGCGAGCTCCTGCTCTTCCGCCGAAGGAGTGTATTCCTGGGTCGTGGTCTGGCCCTGGCCCATACTTCCGGCCACCTTGATGGCGTCGCTGAAGCTGCCGCCCATCAACATATAGATCAAGCCGACTATGATTACGCCTCCCAGACCGATTCCACCCGCAGTGGCGACCGACCGTCCCCGGCGGTCGTCTACGTTGGTGCTTTCTCTTCTTCCGTCAAGTTTCATAGCATGTAATTTGAAATTCGACTTCTAAAATAATCATTTTTTCAAACAATAATGCAAAAATGCCTAACTTTGGTAAGATCAAATTGCGACATACGATGAAGACACGTCCCATCATACTTTCCCTGATCCTTCTTCTGACCGTCTTCCTTCCGGTCCGGGCCGCCTCCGATACGGTCATCAAGGACCTCCGGGTGGAGCACGGGACCGAGCCCCTCGCCATCGAGGAGGCCCACCCCGCCTTCAGCTGGAAGATGGAATCCACCCAAAAAGGGCAGAAACAGACCGCCTACCGGATCCGGGTCCGGCGCGAAAGCGACGGCCGCCTGGTCTGGGACAGCGGCGACGTGCAAGATTCCCTTTCCACCGGCATACGCTATATGGGCGCGGCACTCCAGCCGGGCATGGACTACGAATGGGACTTGAGCGTGACGGACAAGGATGGCAAGCGCCACGAGGCATCTTCCCGTTTCGGGACCGGGCTCATGGACGCCCGCCTTTCCGCCTGGAAGGGCGCCCGGTGGATCGGAGACAGCAGTCCCGCGCTGGACGCGGCGTCGCTGAACCGTTTCAGCATCAGCTCCGATTTCATCATCGTCAAGGGCAAGACCGCCGGCTTCATCCTGGGAGCGGATGATTTCCGGCTGAAAGACGTGTTCCAGAACAACTGGAACCTCGCCGGGGAGCATTATTTCAAGGTCATCCTGGATTTCAGCGGCTACGGCACGACTGCCGGCAGCGAACTGCGCATCTACCGGGTCGGCTACGCGCCGGACGACGACCCTTCCGAACCCCTGCTGAGCATCCGGAAAGCCCGGTTCCCGGACAGCAACCTGGACCGCATCCTGAAAGGCGGGCCTGCTGACGACCACCATCTCAAGCTCAGCGTCTGCGACGGCCGTTTCGCCTTCGAGATCGACGGATCGCCGCTCAGCACGGAAAAGGACGGAAAGCAGATCTATTTCCCGGTGTCTCCGGCAGGAGACGGCCCGGACGCCAATACCTTCCCTCACCTCGGCTCGGTGGGCTTCGCCGCGGCGCCGGGATCCGATGTGACCTACACCGGCTACCAGATCGAGGCCGGAGGCACGCCTGTATTTGCGGGCGCCGCGCAATACCGCCGTTTCGAAGGCCTGTCCTGCGTCCGGCTCCCCCGCTACCGCAACCAGAACGCTTACGAGAACGACATCGTCGTCATCAACAAGGGCGAGCGGGAGGTCATCGAGACCATCGACCCCAGTTTCGGCGGCGCCAAGCTGCTGCGCAGCGAATTCGCCACGGCATCCGGCAAGACCCTCCGGAAGGCCCGGCTCTATGTGTCCGCCTTCGGTATCGTCAACTTCTACCTCAACGGCCGGCGGGTGGGCGAAGACTGGTTTGCGCCCGGCGAGAGCCGCTACGGCGAACGCGTGACCTACCGGGTCCATGACGTGACCCAGCTCGTGCGCAGCGGACGCAACGCGATGGGCGCCGAACTGTTTGAAGGCTGGTACCAGGATGGCACTCCGGCCCTCCTGTGCCGGCTCGACCTGAGTTACGCAGACGGGACGACGGAGTCTTTCGTGTCCGGTCCGGAAGGATGGAAGAGCTATGACGGCGGTCCCGTGCGCGCCGCCGGTTTTGCTCAGGGCGAACGTTACGACGCCGGCCGGGAAGCCGCTGTACGAGGTTGGAAAGAGCCCGGTTTCGACGACGGTCTCTGGCAGGCCGCCGAGGCGGTCCGCAACGGACTCCACCCCTATATCACCGCCCGGACGGACGAGCCGATCCGCATCCGGGAGACCCTCGGCGCCGTGGAGCGGATGACCGCCCACAGCGAGGATTACCATACGCATATCTATGACATGGGTACCGAAATGGTCGGAGTGCCGGAGCTCCACATTCCGGCCAGCTGGCTCAGGAAGGGCGATGTCGTCATCATCCGCTATGCCACCGGGGTTCACCCGGACCAGGAAGGCTCCGCCAGCGCCGGACATTTGCTTTTCGAGACCAACGGCAGCGCGATGGAGACGGATTTCTTCACCGCGGCCGGTTCCGCGGAAACCGTGATACGCCCCCGCGCCACCTGGCACCGGTACCGCTATATCCAGGTCACCCTGCCCTCCCACGAAGGACCGCTTCCGCTGGAGAACGTCAAGGGCCTGGCGCTTTCCTCCTGTCCCCTCCCGACCGGGACCTACGAGGCCGTGACGGCGGACGGGGAGACGGGCGAATGGGCCGGCCAGCTTTTCTCCGATATGCAGCATAGCCAGCTGGGAGACTTCTTCACGGTTCCGGCCGACATCTGCGCCCGCGATGCGCAGGCCTGGTGCAGCCTGGCGGGCTACAACGCCGACGTGCTGGGCTGGTTCCGCCAGTGGATGAGTTCCCTGCAGGACAGCGACAAGCCGCTCTGCGCGGCGGTCTGCGCCGTACCCTGGGAGATGTACAGGCAATACGGCGACACCCGGATCGTGGAGGAAAACCTGGAGCCCATGATGGACTGGCTGAACGCGGTCGCCTTCCCCGGCGCGGAGGATTCCCGGGCCGTCCTGGTCGACAACGCCCAATACATTCCCCTGCTGGCGGCTACCGCCCAGATGGCTGAGGCCGTGGGCCGGAACGACTATGCCCGCGTGCTGCGCCAGCGTCTCGCCGGCAAGGAAACGGCAGCGTCCGGAGAAGATCTTTCCGTGACACCCGCGGCCTTGCCCGCCTTGAGCCGCGCCGGCCGCTGGGAGGATGCCTACGGGCTCTTCGCCGCGATGGACAGCGTCGATCCCGACGATTACGGAACCGTGGGACAATGGATGTACGAATACCAACTGGGTATCAGCCCCGGGGAGGACGCCGGTTACAAGCATTTCGTCCTCCAGCCCGTCGCGGGCGGGGATTTCCGCTCCCTCAGCGGCAGTTTCGAGTCGGAATACGGCCGTATCTGCAGCGCGTGGCTCGCTGACGGCGCCGGCCGGATGACCGCCTACACCGCCGAAGTGCCGGCGAACAGTTCTGCGACCCTCTACCTTCCCGTCGGGGAAGGAGAAAGGGTATGCGGCAGCAACCGCTGGGCGCTGTTTTGCGGGACGGAATTGCACAACGGCATCCTTACCGCCGTCTATGAGCTGGCCTCCGGCCGCCACGCCTTCCTCATCTCGGACACCCAGATCACCGTCGAATGAAACGCTTTCTCGCCGCCCTCCTGCTCGGTTTCGCCTGCTTCTCAATGGCCGGCGCGCAGGAACTGACCCGCACCTCCCATCCCCGGCTGATCATGGACGGGCGCGAATTCCGGGAGGTCCGGAAAGCCGTCTTGAAGGGAGATAACGAGCCGCTGGTCCTCCTGCACGAGGCCTGCATGGCTTCCGCCGACGCCGCCCTGACCGCCCCGGCCCTCATCTACGAGAAAGATGCCAGCGGGCGCCGCATCCTGGGCGTTTCCCGTTCGGCGCTGAGCCGTATCTTCTGCTGCGCGTACGCCTGGCGCTTCACGGGCGAAAAACGCTATCTGCAGCACGCCGAGCAGGATATCCTGGACGTCTGCGCCTTCCCCGACTGGAATCCTTCCCATTTCCTCGACGTGGCCGAGATGGCGGCCGCCGTGGGGCTGGGCTACGACTGGCTCTACCTGGGCCTGAAGCCCTCCACCCGCCGCACCGTCGTCCGGACCCTGCGGGAATTTGCCTTCGAGCCTTCACTGGATACCACGGACGCCTGGTTCTACCGGCGCACGCACAACTGGAACCAGGTCTGCAACGGCGGCCTGGTCTGCGCGGCGCTCGCCACCTTCGAGTCCCATCCCGAAACCGCCCGCGAGCTCATCCGGAAGGCCGTTTCCTCCAACCTGCCGGCCATGGTCGCCAGCTACAGTCCGGACGGCAACTATACCGAGGGCCCGAATTATTGGGAATACGGCACCGTCTACGAGACCTTCATGCTGACCTTGATGGAGAGTTGCCTGGGGACGGACTACGGCCTCGGCGAAGTGGAAGGATTCGCCCGGACGCCCTATTACGTCCTGTACAGTTGCGGCACCACACACCGGATGTTCAATTTCTACGACAACGCCGCGGCGGAGACGCCGCATTCCGGGATGTGGTATTTCGCCGCAAGGCAGGATAATCCTTCCCTGCTGTACAATGAGTTGCGTCTGCTCCGCAGCGGAGCGTACCGCCGTTTCCCCGACCGTTTCCTGCCCATGCTGACGCTCTTTGCGTCGCGGCTGGATTTTTCGTCTGTGAAGGCGCCGGAAGAGAAGGTGTTCGCCGGGCGCGGCGAGACGCCGGTCGTGCTGGTACGTACCGGCTGGGAAGACGGCCCGGAAGACCAGTATCTGGCGGTCAAGGGCGGCAAGGCCATCAGCAACCACGGGCACATGGATGTGGGATCCTTTGTCTATGATGCGTACGGCGTGCGCTGGGCGATGGATTACGGGGCGGAACTGTATGCCCGGACCGAAAAGGCCTTCGAGGCTTTCCACCAGGATTTCTGGGCCAAGACCCAGGACACCTGGCGGTGGAAACTGTTCCGCTACAACAACCGGCAGCACAACACCCTGACCGTCAATGACCGTGACCACCGGATCGCGGGTGCGGCGACAGTCCGGGAGTTTTATACCGAAGGGCCGCGGCTCGGCGTGCGGATGGATCTGACGCCGGTATTCTGGGGGGACCTGGCACTGGCGGAGCGGACCGCGGTGCTCTGCGACGAAAAGTATCTGGAAGTGAGCGACCGGCTCGCCGCCCCGGCGGAGCGCCCGGCTGCCGTCCGATGGACCTTGGTGTCGGAGGCTGAACCGGCGCTGACTTCGGAGGGCATTGTCTTGTCTAAGAACGGCGTCCGCATGCTGCTACACACGGAAGGGGGCCCGGTAGAATACCGCATCTGGTCATCCGACCCGAAAGATTACGACTCTCCGCTTCGGGAGGTAGATTCACCCAATCCCGGCACCTGGATCTGCGGCTACGAGGCCCGCCTGGAGCCCGGCCAGAGCGTGACATTGGTCACGACGTTAAAGCGATTGTAGGCGCGGCGGGGCATGCGAATTGCCATCAAAAAATCGCGTTCAAGCTAAGCTTGACGCGATTTTTTGCTACCACTTCGCGGAGGCGGAGGGATTCGAACCCCCGGAACGTTGCCGTTCAACAGTTTTCAAGACTGCCGCCATCGACCACTCGGCCACACCTCCCGGTCCGCCGGCATCCGGCGGGATGGCAAAGTTACATAAAATCCACTATTCTCCAAAAAAACGGAACGCTTGAACTCAATAGCCGTAGCGCTTCCGCAGGCCCAGGACAAGGGCGGCGGAGAGGACGAGAGCTAGGACTTCGGCCACATTCACCGCCAGCCAGATGCCGTCGATGCCCAGCAGGGCGGGCAGGAGGAAGACGCAGCCCAGCTCGAAGACCAGGGTGCGGGTGAAGGAAATCAGCGCCGAGACGGGGCCGTTGTTGAGCGCCGTGAACCAGGCCGATGCGAACATGTTGAAGCCGCAGAGCAGGAAAGAGATCATGTAGATGCGCATCGCATAGGTCGTCAGGTCGCGCAGGGCCGGGTAGTATCCGACGAAGAGGGCGGACAGCCGGGGCGCGAAGAGTTCGATGACGAGCGTGATCGCCAGGCCCGCCAGCGCGATGAGCACGCAACTCTTGTGAAGCAGGCTGCGCAATTCCACCTTGTCCCCTGCCCCATATTTATAGGAAATGACCTGCGAGATGCCCATGTTGTAGCCGATGAAGACCGAGCCGAAGATGAAGCCGATGTACATCAGGACCCCGTAGGCCGACACGCCGTTCTCCCCGATGTACTTCATCAGTTGCAGGTTGTAGCAGATCCCCACGACGTTGAAGGAAATGTTCCCGACGAACTCGGACAGGCCGTTCGACAGCGACTGCCCGATGGCGGGCCAGTCCGACGGGCTGTCCGGAAGGAAGCGCAGGGGCGTGGTATTGCGCCGCGAAGCGAAGAACACGGTCGGGATCGCGCCGCCAACCACGAAGGAAATGGCCGTGGCGATGGCTGCGCCGGTCAGACCCCAGCCGAAGACCGCCACGAACAGCGCATCCAGGATGATATTGGTCAGCCCGCAGGCGATGCTGGTCATCGTCGCAAGCCCCGGTTTCCCTGCCACCATACAGAAGGGCTGGAGCGCCAGTTGCAGCATATAGACAGGCAGGGCAACCGTGAGGATGCGTCCGTACAGTACGGCATAGCGGACCATTTCCCCTTCCGCCCGCAGGGCGATCGCCGCGGGACGCATGACCAGGAAGAACAGCGCCGAGATGACCAGCCCCGCGATGAAGGTCAGGCGGATCAGCATCGTGAAAGTATGGTTGCCCCGCTCGACGTCCCCTTCGCCGAAAGTCTTGGACACCAGCGCACTGCCCCCGGCGCCGACCATCAGCCCCAGGGCCGAGATGATCGCCACCGCCGGCCAGATGATGTTCATCGCCGCGAACGCAGTGCTGCCGGCATAGTTCGAGATGAACCAGCCGTCCACGATGCTGTAGACCGAGGTCACTAGGATCGTCAGCACCATCGGCCACAGTTCCCGCAGGATGCGCCTGTATCCGTAATGTCCGTCCATGCCTTCCATTGCGGAGACAAAGGTAGTATTTTTTGCCGTTCCCGCACCTATCGTTGCATAGTCGGCGGAAAAACGATATCTTTGGTTTTACTAAACCGCCTTCTTATGCATGCTGCACGTCGATGGGGCATCCTGCTCCCTGTCATAGTCCTGCTGGCCGCCTGCCAGCCGAAGCCGAAACTCGTCGATGCCGTCAACCCCCTGATCGGCACGGCTTTCAACGGGCACACCTTCCCCGGAGCCACCGTCCCGTTCGGCATGGTCTCCCCCAGCCCGGACACGGGCCTGAACGACTGGCAGCACTGCGCAGGCTATCACCACGACGACAACACCCTGCTCGGCTTCTCCCAGACACACATGAGCGGCACGGGGGCGCCTGACATGTGCGACCTGCTGCTGAAGCCGGTGACCGGGGACCCCGTCTTCGAGCCCGGGAACGGTCCGGGAGAGGGTTATCGCGCGCATTTCGACCACGGTTCGGAAGCGGCGCGCCCCGGCTATTACGCCGTCACGCTCGATGAGAATGTGATCCGCTGCGAGATGACCGCGACGCAGCGTTGCGCCTTCTACCGCTTTACCTTCCAGGGCCCCGAACAGCGCCCCGGCCTGCTCTTCGACATGCTCCACGGCAACGACGGCGGCATCTATGAAGCCGACGTGCGCTGCACGGACGGGCGCCACATCGAAGGATTCCGGCGTTCGTACGGATTCATCAGCAACCATGTCCTGTACTTCTGCGCCGAATTGTCGGAACCGGTGGCGTTCTGGACGGGCTATGCGGATGGGAAGGCCCTCGAACCGGGCGTGGCCGCCGAGCGCATGACCAAGCTGCACGTCGCCGTTCCCACGGAGAAGCCCCTGCTCGTGCGCATGGGCGTTTCGACCGTCAGCTGCGAGGCGGCCCGGGCCAACCTGTACGCCGAACTGGGCGGCAAATCCTTCGGCGAGGTCGCGCGTGAGGCCGCCGCCCGATGGGAAAAGGCCCTCTCCCCCATCCAGGCCACCTTCGCCACGGAAGCGGAGGCCCGCATCTTCTACACCGCCCTTTACCACACGATGGTCGTCCCGAACCTGATCACCGACGTGGACGGCGGCTATCGTGGCTGGGATAAGGAAGTGCACCATTCGCCGGAAGGCGCGCTCTACACCAACTATTCCCTGTGGGACACCTACCGCGCCGTGCATCCGCTCTACAACCTGATCTGCCCGGAACGCAATGTGGCGTTCATCCGCTCCATGCTCGAGCGCTACCGGCAGATCGGGATGCTGCCGATCAATGAATACGGCACCTGCGAGACCTTCTGCATGATTGGTTACCACAGCGTGCCGGTGATTGCGGACGCCATCCTGCAGGACCTGGGCGGCTTCGACTATGAGGAAGCCTGGACCGCTATGAAATCCATCGCAGAAGACCCGGACCGCGGCGTCTGGCCCTACAAGATCTACGGCTACATTCCCACGGGCCTGGACCACAGTTCCGTCTCCAAGACCCTGGAATACGCCTACGACGACTGGTGCCTGTCCCTGGTGGCCCGCAAACTGGGAAAAACGGAAGAAGCTGAATACTTCGAGAAACGGGCGGGGAATTATGCCAATGTGTTCGATCCTTCGGTGGGCTTCATGCGCGCCCGCCGCGAAGACGGCAGCTGGAAGGAGCCGTTCAACCCCCTGCAGACAGCGGCCCACGACCAGGATTTCATCGAAGGCAATGCCTGGCAATACACCTTCTACGTGCCCCACGATCGGGCGCGGATGGTCGAACTCTATGGCGGCCCCGCGGCCTTCGGCGCCAAGTTGGATGAAATGTTTGCCACGGAGCTGACGGCGGACGACATCGTCGTGCCGGACATCACCGGCCTGATTGGCCAATACGCCCACGGCAACGAGCCCTGCCACCACGTCGCCTACCTGTACAACGACGCCGGGCAGCCCTGGAAGACCCAGGAAATGGTTGCGCGGATCAAAAAGGAAATGTACAGCGACGCCCTGGACGGCCTCTGCGGCAATGACGACTGCGGCCAGATGTCGGCCTGGTATGTCTGGAGCGCCCTGGGGCTCTACCCCGTTGCGCCTTGCAGCGGCCTCCTGGACATCGGAAGTCCCTCGGTGCGCAGCGCCACGCTTTCATTGCCCGGCGGCGGGGAATTCCGCATACGTACGCAGACCGCAGACGGCGGTCAGATCGACTCCGAAGATATTTACATCCAATCTATTACGCTAGACGGCGAACCCTTCTCCGGCACCACCCTTCCCCTCTCAGCCATCCGCCCCGGCGGCTCCTTGGTCTTCACGATGGGTCCGGAACCTATTGACTAGTCTCCTCCGGATCCTGATATTCAATATTGACGGTGGTAAGCACCTCTGAGGTCCCGTCTGCCGCTTTGATGGTAACACGGATTTCGGAGAAATACTGGACAGGCCAGCCACTCCCGAGATCGATGAGCGTCCCGGTGTCCTCCGAGAAGGTAATGCTCATCTGGCTCTTGTCAAACTGGAGCATGATTACAGGGGCGGATTCCTCATATTCCTCCGGAGACAGTCTGGCTCTCAACAGAGAAAGAGCGGCATCCCGCAGCGTGGGAATCAGGCTCTCTCCGTCGGCTTCCGCATGGGAAAAAATAACGACGGCGACGGAATCACTCTTTTCCTCATCCACCCAGAAATGCATGTCGGCATTCAAACTCTGCGATCCGATGACTTCCGGGTATTCCTTTTCAATTACATACTCTTGCTTGGGATCAAGACGGATGCCATGGTAATAGAAGAAAGGCACGATATCCTTTTCGATGGCCGAATACAAAACGTCACCGTTGAACATGGCGGAGAAACGCTCTATCCACTGTTCCCTGTCAAAACCCAGCTCCTTCAAGTCCTTTTTCTTGTAGCTGGAACTGATTTCGTCCACCACTCCCGGGACGTTTCCAGCCGCTTCTTCCAGCATTTGGTCCCAATTCAGGAAACGCTGCATCGTGCCGAGCTGATCCGTCAGGAAATCGACCTTTCCCTTGCACCAAAGCGCGGAGAAGATGTCGGACTCCAACCCCTCGCTCAACTGGGTACTCGAAACATCCGAATAGCTCATCCTCAGCGTATAAGACGTATCTGTCTGGTCAATCACCTCAAACGTACGGACGTCGGATGTCGAGAACTGTTCATTCTCAGTGCCGTCCGGCAAGATGCGGACATTGCGCACCTTGCATTCGTATGAAATCTTGTCGCCCTGGTCCCAATAGGCGACCACCTGGAAAGTCGAGTCCGGCATCATCTGGGCGAAGGCGCTCAGGGAAAGGATCATGCCGAGCGCAGTGCCAACTAGTTTTTTCATCATATAGCAGTTTGGTTAATCAATGCAAAGTCACATTCACCGGCTTGAGGTGCGGATCCCGGGCCATGGCCTGGGGGTTGGTGCCGGGGACGTCCTGCGGCACATCCTGGCCGATCAGGGCGAACAGCTGCGTCCAATAAACGGGGAACTCCCCTTCCGCGTTCTTGAAGTTCATCGGAGCCGAAGCGAAGATGCGCGAGCCGTCGTCCGTCAGATAACTGACCTGGACCAGCTCGGAACAATAGAACGCCCCGTTGTCCGGCAGGAACTCCACATCGTAGGGCGTGCCCAGGAAGATCTTGGCCCTTTCGACCGCCGTCGGGGCGACGTGATCGTCCTTCAGCCGCATCACCTCGAATACCGGCAGCGACCCGTCCTTCAGGGTGAACTGCGTCAGGAACGTGTCCAGCGGATGCCGGTCCACGCCATACTTGATCGTCGCGTCGATGATCCAGGTCTGTCCGGCCGGGTCGACCTCGGCGATGGCCACGTGGATCAGGTTCAAGCTGTCCGGCGCGCCCGTCGCCGACGTGATCGCGGCATCCATCGAATTCTCATCCAGGGTATAATCCGCCGGAATCCCAACAAAGATCAAGTCACCGGTCTGCAAGCTGTCCTGCTGCTGACAGGCGCAGGACAGCGCCAGGCACGCACACAGCGTGATAAAGAGTACAATTCGCTTCATACCGCGAAGATAACTCATTTTCTTGCAAAAGAATTTGCTTTAGGGCAAAAAAGTAGTATCTTTGCAGTCCCAATCTTCTGGATGTAGCGCAGTTGGTAGCGCACCTGGTTAGGGACCAGGAGGTCGCTGGTTCAAGTCCAGTCATCCAGACACAGAAAAGCAGGCTTCGGGCCTGCTTTTCTGCGTCTGGTGACTACCATATTCAATGAGGGGCATGCCCCTCAAACTCCCCAGCCCTGCGGGCTTTCGTGATTTAAATCAAGCACTTACGGCAACGTAGGTGCTTTTCTTTTTAGCCCTTCTAGAGAACTGTACCGTCAATCCAACCAATCCGCAAATTCACCGTCAGAGCAGAATGGCCGTAGGGACCGCTACAAGCGAGGAGTGCTCTGACGGTGCGACGATTTTGGCTCACCGTCGGAGTCGGCACGCTCCCCAATGCCGTAGATAGTCGCTTCTGTCTGACGGTGAATTTTGGGATAGCGACATTTCTTCCCAACAACATCCATCAAGGACATCGGCGGCCACGTTTTCTTAGCTATTTGTTGCCCTCGGTGTCCCTCTTCCCTATTTGAGCATCCGAGAGGCCGGCTGGCGGGGCGGTGTGGGGCACGCTAGCAAGGGCGGGAAAGCGAGGCCCGCCGGAGGAAGCGGTGACGCGGACGCGCCGACTCCTGCAGCGCAGCTGTGAGGAGGCGGCGGGGCCGTGGCACGACGGCGTCTGTTTGACGACCGTTAGACGGCGCCGCAGGCGACGGCTAAAAGGGAGGACGTCAGCCGTCGAGCGACGGAGGTGGATAGCCGAGCCCGCCCGCAGCGTTGTGCCCCGCACCGCCCCGCCAGCCGGCCTGGCCTGGACGTCAAAAAAAGGACATCCCCCTTCCCGGGAAATGTCCTATGTAATCTTTGCCCTTTCTCAAGGGGCGTTTTGCTCTTTATGCTTTTGCAAATATACGAAATAGATCGATACGTCAATCCCTTTTTCTGGTTTTCTGAAAAAGATTATTGACCTCTTTCGCAAAGTGCCAACTTCTGGCAACCCGGCCGCTTAGCTTTGGCAACATGAGAACTTATTACTGCCCCAACCTTGAAGAAGCCCTCCGCCGAGCCAAGGAAGCCGGCAAGGAAGCCGGCAAGCAACCCGGCTGCCACTACGGCGGCATCACCCTCCCTACCGGCCGCAAAGCCTTCGCCATCTATCGCGACGGCAAAGTGCTTGAGAAGTACACTGCATGACTTTTGGAATAGTTCCGGGAAGATGCACGTTTATTCGTCCTGAAGTACAAGCACTAAACTGAAAAAGAGCACCATCACGGTGCTCTTTTTCATTTACAAAGCAAAACTGTGCGCTGGTTCTTTACTGATTCTGTTATGGACAGACGGCTCGGACGGACAAGCCGCGGCAGCGGCCGAAGTCCTTCAAGGTGAAATCGCCGTAAGTGAAGTATATGTAATGTGCGCGGTCCGAAATGCTGTACCGCTTGGAAGACCAGTAATAACCGAAGTTATCCCCATTGAAGTGGTTGAAACCGAATAGATAACCTGCAGCAGGAAGAAAAATGCTTTTGCCGTTGGAGGCCGTTATCTTGCATCCCACTACACCGTTTATCCTGGTCATTTCCCAAGTGCAGCTGGTCCGCAATTCGTTCCAGTCGACATCCGTCGGCATCCGCCATGTCCCTCCGTAGGCCTTGACGGCCGCATCGTCTACCGGCTCCAAGACTGTCTTGCCGTCCGAGTAGCCATTATAGCCGTAATAAGATGTGCAGTACTTTGTCAGCGCATCGGACTCTCCCATGCACAAACTGTAGGAAGCCCAGTCGTACCCATGCTCCTTGCCCGCCTTCCAGGTCAACGGATCCAGGCTGGTATAATACGATTCGGTTTCGCCCCAGGCAAAGTGCTCGCCGCATTCCTCCGGCTTGGTGGCGCCGATGTTGAATGATGCCCACTTAAGCCCCGAGGGGAGGCCCAGGTCCACGGCTTCCGGCTGCACGATGGCCGCCAGGACCGTAACCTGGCAAGTCGCAGTCCCAGCCTTATAATTATCGGTCTCGCCTACTGTGGCGGTAATGGTCGTTTCGCCAGCCTTGACGGCCGTGACGTTTCCATTGTCGTCCACGGTGGCGATGGTCGGATCGGAACTGGAGAAGGTGACGACGCCGCCGTCGCTCAGCGAGTAGCACAAGGCCACCGCCAGGCGCTGGGTGTCGCCCTCCGTCAGGGTCAGGCTCGTCTTGGACAGGTGCAGGTCGGGATCCAGCTTCCAGTCACTGCCGCCCGAGCCCTCCAGCTTGTACAGCGCGATGGGCTGGTTGGCCGCGACGAAGGAAGGACGGAATGCCAGGAACTTGTTGTCGTTCTTGCGGTAGCGCAGGCCGTAGGTGTAGGACGGGGTGACGCACTCGAACGAGCAGTCGCCGTCCTTGTACTTGATCCGCCAGTCGGACATCGTTGTCTTGGAATCGATGCTCAGCAGGGCGGAGGACTTGCTGGCGTCGACCGCCAGGTACTTTCCGGCCTTCGTCTTGAAAGCGTAGACACCTTCCTTCGTGCCGGCCTCGACCGTCAGGACCTCTACGTCGTCCGAGGGGTTGACGATGGTCTCCACGCCCTCGCCGGCCTTGGCGCCGGAATGGCTCTTGGTGACCGGGACGCCCAGGCGGAAGTCGGAGCCCTGCGTGGCGCTCAGGCCGTAGGACAGGTCGTCCGCCGCCGTGGCCATCACGAACTGGGCGCCTTCCGTGACGAAACGCGCCTCGGAAATGCGTTCGTACACCTTGTCGTCTCCAGAAGAAGATCCCGTCTCCACCTTGAGCGCGGCCGTATTCTTCAATCTGTTTCTACTGATTACCAGAGAACCTGTGGTCGTCTTTACGAATGATCCATCATTCTGATCGGTTACTGACAGGGTGATTCCATCGTTAAACGTGGTGGGAGGGACGACAAACCAAAATGTCGTGGCCGTTTCTTCCGTTGAACCAATCGTTACAGGGCTTTCAGGTGTTAACGTAATCATCTCGGAGGCAACTGCAGTATCGAACGTCAGGGCCGGGGCCTCATCAATGGAAGCCACAACGGTTGCTTTACCGGAAAGCTGTTCGTTGTCGTTGCCTTTCAGAGTGATGGATTTTACCGAAACGTTGTCGCCATACAACTTGACTGCAAAGTAGCCACAAAGGTTCTTGAACATCAGTTCATCATCCTCCGTGATTGCTATCATCGTATTGGCACCCAGACCGAAAGAGTCTTCACGATAGGTTTGCTCTGCAGGAAGGTAGACAGTGATCTCACCATCGTTGGAGATACAGGTGTTCTCGTTATATGGATAGACGGAATACACATACTCCAATGGATTGCTGGTGACGAAATCATCGCTCGGAACCTTGGTAAATGAACCGGCATTGGCCCCGTCTTCCCCCATGAAACGATATTGCCGGTTAAACGTAGTCTTGTTGAAAATGGAAACGCGATCATCGGCATTCCACAGGACACGAAGTTGGTCGTCTGCGAAAACCCTGGTTCCAGCATTCTCGATCGTAGCATGGAATACCGGATCATCTGTGACAGTCTGAATGACTTCTTGCTGCTCCTTGGCACAGGAAACAGTCATTACCGCCATAAGGCAGAAAAGGAAGAATCTGTTCTTCATCGTTATGGATACTGTTTATTTGTCAATCAAATCCAACCATACTCACCATCGTCCACGATGATTTGTTCGGTATTGCTTTTTGCCAGAGCCTGTTCGGCGTCAAGGGAAACGGCTATTGCCATTGGGGGTAGATAGCTACTGCTTCCACCATCAATATCGTACTTGTAGTCTATGAACATCTAAAACGAATATAGAATAATGCCCAGGGCCGAAACCCTTGATATGCACAAAGATAGAAAATGATTTGGAAAAATGAAACCCTCTTCTGGAGTACCCTCTTCCCTATTTGGGCAGCCGAGAGACCGGCTGGCCGGGCGTCAAAGGACTCGCGGTGCGGGCATTTTCGCCCGTTTTTGCTTGCGCTGCGTACCTTGAGTCCTGCGGCGCGAGCGTTTTCGGGGCTTTTTGCTTGTGCCGCGTACCGCGATTTATTTTCTGCAAGGTGCCGGCTTTTGGCATTCCGGCCGCTTAGCTTTGGCGGCATGAGAACCTATTACTGCCCCAGCCTCGAAGAAGCCCTCCGCCGAGCCAAGAAAGCCGGTAAGCAACCCGGCTGCCACTACGGCGGCATCACCCTCCCCACCGGCCGTCGAGCCTTCGCCATCTACCGCGACGGCAAAGTGCTCGAGCGCTATACTGCATAGAGAAAAAAGCAACCTTTTGCCTTTCTCCACGAGACTGTGATACAGTACTTGTCTCGCCTATTGTAGGTAATAATTTTATTACCTATCTTTGCAGTACCTAAAAAACTTAGACTATGCCGACAGTATTTATTGTATTTGGATTCATTTTCCGTTTTTATTCAAATGACCACACGCCCATTCATATCCATGTTATCAAGGGAGATGCAAGGGCAAAGTTTACCATTGAGCCTGTTACACTTGTTGAGAATTATGGCTTGAAGCCCGCTGAGATCAAGTTGGCAGAGTCAGTAATAGAGGAAAACAAGGAGTTGATAGCAGAGCATTGGAATCGATTCTTCAATGTCGACAAATATAATGATGCAGATTAATAAAGTTTGGGTAACAGAAGACGCCGTCTGGATCCGGCGGGAAGACGGGACGGAAGCCTTCGAACGGTTTGCGGACTATCCGCGGCTTCGCGACGCGACGGCGGAGCAGCGGGCACATTTCGTCACGGACGCGTTCGGCATTCGCTGGCCGGAGCTCGACGAAGACCTCTGTTTCGAGGGATTCTTCCACGCCAAATCTTCCTCTCCTCTCTACGATATCTTCATTCACCATCCGGAATTGAACGCCTCGGCCATCGCCCGGCGGATGGGCATCTCGCAAAGCCTGTTTGCCCAATACATCAGCGGGAGTAAGAAACCCTCGCAAAAAAGGATGGATGAAATCCTTTCCACACTTCATGCCATCGGAGAAGAACTAATCTCCTTGGAATAGTTCCGGGAGTAAGGTATCTTTGTCGCATGGATAGCGTCCCGACCATGAAGACCCGCCTGGAATATATGGACTTGCTGAAGTGCTTCGCCATCTTTTCGGTGCTGCTGGGGCATGCGACGGAGCAACTGTCGGGCGGGCTGTTCTGGGACCACCCGCTGTGGGAATTCATCTATTCCTACCACATGCCGCTGTTCATGTTTGTATGCGGCTTCTTTTTCCCGTCTTCCCTGAAACGCAGCTATGGAAAGATGGCCCTTACCAAGCTCCGCCAGCTGGGTATCCCGTCGCTGACGGCCTTTGCGATCGCCTGCGCGATCATGCTCGCAGCCGGGGTGACGGCCATCGCGGACCTATGCGAGTTGGCCTTCGCCGGCTTCCTCAACAGCGTCTGGTTCCTCAAGTGCCTGCTGCTGTGCTACCTGGTGATGCATCCGCTCTGCCGCTTCCTGAAGAAGGACTGGGTCGCCGCAATCGTCGCCACGGTCCTTGTCATCGTGATTCCCGGAACGGAAGTCGTCAACTTCAACTTCATGCTGCCGATGTTCTGCCTCGGGATGCTTTGCGGCAACCGGCGGGAACAGATCGAGGGGCATCGCACGCCGTGGCTGATCGCCAGCGTCATCCTGTTCGCCGGGCTGCTCTGCTTCTGGTCAGGGCATCTGACCGTGTACGAGCGCCCGACGCGCATCTGGGCCGCCGGAACCCCCGACTGGGCCAACCTGGGCCTGACGCTCTACCGCCTGGCGCTCGGGATGGCAGGGACGATGACCTTCTTCCTGCTCGCCAAGCCGGTCTATGACAAGATTCGGGACAAGCGCTGGTGCGGCACCCTCTGCCGGATCGGAGGCGCGACGCTCGGCATCTATTTCCTCCAGACCTTTCTGCTGGAAATCCTGGTCAACAGTCTCCATATCTACGTCCCGATCCCCCACTCCTACTGGGTCGCCCCGCTCCTCGCCCTGGCCGAACTGGCCGTCTGTTACAACCTGGTCCGGCTCCTTCGCAAGACCCGCCTGCCGCGGCTGCTGATCCTGGGAGAAAAAACGGAATCCAGTCCCAATCCAGCACATTGAAGACAGAACCCCGCTTTTTCTTGTTATATTTTTTATATTTTTTACTAACTTGCGGGCCAGTAGTGTAAAACAAAACAACTCTTTATGAAAAAAACACCATCGACGGGTGCGGAAAGCATTTACGAGGCACCGTACGCTGAATTGCTGGTCATCATGCCGGCACAAGTCCTCGCTCAGTCGGGATCGACTGAAGATATTGATGATGACGATCAAATTTATACCTGGTAGCCATGAAAAAGTTTGTTGTAATTTTGGCAGCAGCAGGGATGGTTGCCGCATGTACGTCTAAAGAGACTCCCGAAGTCATCCCTTCCAAAACGTTCAAGGCTTCCATCGAGCAGGAGACCCGAACCTACACCGAGAACCATAAGGTATGCTTCTACCAGGATGATGCGATCAGCATCTTCGACAGGGGCAATGCCGAAACCGACAATGTCAAGTATACCTTTGCCGGCGAAGACGGCGCCACAAGAGGCGTGTTTACCGCTTCCAGTGAGGCACCCAAGCCCTCCGGAAGCCTTAAAAACACCTATGCCATCTATCCTTATCTGTCCGACAATCTTGTCCTTTCCGAGGGAAAGGTTATCGCCTATATCATCCCCAGGCAGAATTACGCTGAGAACTCCTTCAGTGACGGGGCCAACGCGATGGTAGCGGCCTCTGCCGACCATCAGACCCTCGAGTTCAAGAACGTTGCCGGATACCTGAAGGTCAGGCTTTACGGAGACAATTCGACACCGATCCAGGGTGTCGTCCTTGAAAGCAACAGCGGAGAATACATCAGCGGAGACGTCCTGGTGGAAATGCTCCCCGGAGAGACCCCGGTCATTTCCCCTTACACGGAAAACGGTTACGCCAGCACGTACGCGTCTGTCTCCATCACGAGCTCGGATATCAGCCTGAATCCCTCCTCGTCCTCCCCGCTGGATATTTGGGTCGCCTTGACCCCGGGCACCATCGAGAGCGGCATCACCGTGACCGTTGTGGGAGCGGACGAGCGTGAATTCACGTATAAGAGCACCACGCCGCTGACCATCAAGCGTGGGACCTGCACGTCTACGGCTCCTCTCGAGGTCACGTTCCCGGAGATCCAAGAGGACCTGGAAACAAAGGCTTATATCGAAGAGAATCTTGCCGGCAACTATATTTTCAACATCACAGCCGGCTACGACAGTCAGGTGTATGAAAACGCCATCACCATCTCCTACAAGTTCAAGGTCAACAGCAACGTCCATCTGGAAGGCTCCTTCATCGATTGTTACCTGTCCGTCGACGCGACCTTCGATCCCCAGACGGGCCTTCTCCAGATACCTTCCGACAAGGCCTCCGTTATCATACCCAAGGAAACCCCGATCGTCGGCTATCTGGTGTATGTGAGTGGACAGAATATCATGGATTCGCCGGTCTCCTTCTCCCTGAGACGTCCGCATACATTGACTCACAGTTCCAGGTATTCCATCTACATTATCTATGTCAGTGGCGACTCCGCGTATGGTTGGGACTGGGTCAAGACCCTGAATTCCATCACCTACCAGGGAAGCGCATCCAACGCTCCCAGACTTGTCGGCGAGGATCGCGCCACTGTCAGGGGCGCAGCGGTCCCGACCCACAGGATCGGTTATTCCTCGGAATTTCCTCTCTCCGTCGACTTGAAAGCACGGAAGGGTTTCTAATTCCCTGACCCTAATCCAAACAGCCTCCGGAAATCCAACTTCCGGAGGCTGTTTTTTATAGCACCCTTTTTGCCAGAGGAACGGCTTCAGCGCATCAGGATAATCAAATCCTCGGCGCCCAGCCGGGTTCGTACTCGCGGGCCCAGAACTGCAGGGCCAGCGGGTCGTCCACAATGCGGCCCGTTTCCGGATCGATGTCCAGGGAGTGGCCGACGCGCTGGGCGATGTTGCCCAGCTGCATCAGCTGGGTGCTGATGCAGCCCTCTTCGAGGGGCGCGTTCAGCGTGGAGGTCTTGCCCCGGATGGCGTCCAGCCAATTCTGGAAGTGGAAGGAATCCAGTTTGCCGGAAGGGTTGAACAGGTCGCCCGGCGTGAAGGTCAGCTGGCTCTGCACATCCTTCACCACCTTGCCCTTTGTGTCCCGGATCTGGTAGGAATTGCCCCCGTCCATATACAGCGCCAGGCCCTTGTCCCCGTAGAAAGCCACGCCGGACGTGCTCCCGTCCACGACGGTGTTGTTGCAGCTGCGGCCCTCCCAGGAAATGTAAGCCTTGTCGCCGAACTGGAAGGAAATCAGCTGCGTGTCGGGCGTCTCCCAGTCATCGTCCGTGTAATGGTAGCGCCCGCCCACGGACGTGACGCGCGTGGGATAGCGCAGGTCCAGGCCCCAGCGCAGCAGGTCCACGAAATGGGTGCCATTGTTGAGCGCCTCACCCGTGCCCCAGTGCCAGAACCAGTGCCAGTTGTAATGGATCAGATTGTCCTTATAGACGGGGCCGCGCTTCGCCGGTCCCTGCCAGAAATCCCAATTGAAATGCTCCGGAACAGGAACGACCTTCCCCACACCGATGGATTTGCGCGCGGCGCTGTACCACGACTTGGCATAATGCACCTCGCCGATCGCGCCGCTCTTGAGCTCCTCGATCGCAGCAATGCAATTGGGCCACGAACGCCGCTGCGTCCCGACCATCACCACCGACTTGCGGTACTTGCGCTCCGCCTTCAGCAGCATCTCGTTCTCCGCCGGATTGTGGGACGTCGGTTTCTCCAGATACACGTGAAAACCGGCGCGCATCGCCATGATGGCCGCCGTCGCATGCCAGTGGTCCGGCATCGCGATCACGATACCGTCCAGGCTCTTGTCCTCCAGCATCTTGCGGTAATCCTGCTCGCCGCGCGGGCGCTTCCCCGTCACCTCCTCGACCGCCTTCTGGCAGTTCTCCAGCGCCTTCAGGTCACAGTCGCACAGGCAAGCCACCTCGCAGAGCGGCATCTTGGCGAAATTCTGCGCCAGCGCGCGGCCACGCGAATTGACACCGACCACGCCGAGGCGCACGGTATCGTTGGCGCCGACCACCCGGGCCTGGCGCGGGGCCGCCCCAAAGGCGAAATCGCCCATCGAAAGGGCAGCCACCCCGACTGCCGCCTGCTTCAAGAAATCTCTCCGGTTCGTCATAACTGATCACACTTATTCAATAAAACTTCCAATTTATCCAGGATCACGGCCTCCGACTCCGCCGTCACCGGGCTCGAGCGCACTTCATAGATGTCCGTCTCGTAGGCCTCACGCGTGCCGATGTAGAACGGGCCGTAGTCCCCGTACGCTGCCAGCGCCACGTGCAGCCGGGGCCGCATCTTCTTGGCCGCCAGCTGGTATTCCACGAACAGTTCGCCCGGCATGAAGAGCACGCGGATGTCATTGAGAGCCAGGCAGGCCGCGTTGATCGTCCGCCCTTCCGCGCGCCGGCGGTACCAGCCCAGGGTTCCGGCGCTGTTGGTCAGTGGCCCGCGAGCCATCGTCGCCAGGGAATCCTCCAGCACGGCGATCTTCTCATTGGCAGGCAGCAGCAGGGGCTCGGTCTCCCAGCCCACGGTCGCGATCTCCTGCCGTTTCGTGCGCCGCCAGGCCTTGCGCATCGCCCTTTCGAGCCGCTTGGCCAGGATGCGGCGCATCTTGTGGCTGCCGTCGTTGTACTTCCCCGCCGCGACATTGCCCCCCGCGCCGTTAAAATGCACGTGCAGGACATCCGGGTCGGCCAAGTCCATCATCATCCGGGCCACGCCCGGGAAATCCGGATTGGCCGTCCGGGTGCGGTAATAACTCTGCGGATGCGTCGCATAGAAGCTCAGCGACGCCAGCGGCTCGTCCCCGTCCCAGAAACTCACCATGGAGAGCTCGGGATCGATGAGCCCTTCCGGAAGTCCCTGGTATTCAGGGCGTTTCTCCGAAGAATAGCGCGTACCTATCGTCCCGTCCCGCAGACGCACGGGCCGGCTGGACGCGACCTTGCGCACCTTGGCGCTGCCGAATCCGACCGCCGTGACCGGACGGGCCTGGTCCAGCGTCGCCGCGATCCGGGAAGCCAGGGTCGCGATCACCTGACGCTGGAAAGTGCCCTCGAAAGGACCGGGATCCATTCCCTTTTCGATGCAGATTTTCTCCGAAGTGAAGTCGCAGATCGGCGCATCGTGCTGGTGGAGCGTATGGACCTCGACGCGGTCCGGCGTCGTGCCGGCCGCCGCGGCCAGCGCCTCCTTGAAGGCGTCCTGGCTCTCGTTGGCAATGCCGATCCAGTCCACGGCGCAGAGCACGACCGGGTCCCCGGCGCCCAGCAGCACGATGCCCCGCGCCCGCAGGGACAGGTCCCAGGAAGCCTCCATGCGCTGGTAGGTCAGTTCGCTGCCGACGGGCGGCGTCGCATCCACGTCGAAGGTCAGGAGCCGCAAGCCCGTCAGGACAGCCAGAAAGAGCGAATGCATAAGGCGTCAGACTTCAAGGGAGCGCAGCTGCTCCCGGTTCTCATAGACCTTCATGATGGCATTGACGAGATCGTCCATGTCCTTCTTGCCGGCCAGCAGCGGACCGCCGGCCCAAAGCATCACCATGTGGTCGCAGACCCAGTCCACGCCGGGCAGGTAGAGTTCGTCCTTGAACTGCTCCAGGCGGGCGGGCGTGTACATGGCGCGGTATTCCCTGCGGGACAGGATGTTGTCCGTCCAGGGCTCCTTGTGCAGGCCGTTCTTGATGTAGGGGCTGAGCTTGATGCCTTCGGCGGCGACCGCCTTCAGGAAGGCCTCGCGGGAGATGCCGTCCCAATGCTCGTCGCGGAAGGACCAGGTGTAGAGGTAGAAGGAGCCGTGTTCGCCGCCCTCATAGAGTTTCTGGGGCACGAGGGGCTCGAAACCCTCGAACTTCTTGTATAGGTAGCGGGCGTTCTCGTTGCGCTTCGCGTTCTGCTCCAGGGCGAGCTCGAGATGGCCCAGCAGGATCGCGCCCTCGAGCTCGTTCATCCGGTACTTGGGGCCGATGGTCACGGAACGGCCGAGACGGTCCGTGCCGTGGTTCTGGACGGTGTAGCAGTCTTCCAGGAGCTTGGGATTGTTGCTCACGATGCCGCCGCCCTCGCCGCAGGCAAGGACCTTGGAGGACTGGAAGCTGAAGCAGCCGGCGTCGCCGATGGTACCGCATTTCTGGCCGCGGTATTCGGCCAGGTGGGCCTGGCAGGCATCCTCAATGACCTTGAGGTTGTGACGGCGGGCGATGTCCAGGATCTTGTCCAATTCGCAGGCCTGGCCCATGATATGGATGGGCATGATGGCCTTGGTGTGGCGGGTGATCTTGCGCTCGACGTCCGCCGGGTCGATCTGGAAGGAGTATTTGTCGATGTCGGCGAGCACGGGCAGGGCGCGGGCGCTGAGGATGCTCGCGATGGTGCCCATGTCGGTGTAGGGCGAGGTGATGACCTCGTCGCCGGGACCGATGCCCAGGGCCTCGACCACGGTGTGGAGGGCCTGGGTGCCGGAACCGGTGCAGACGCAGCCGCGGGCGCCGAGCATTTCGGCGTAAGCCTGCTCGAAGGTGTCCACGTTGCCGCCCTTGATGTCCTTGCGGCACCATTTGCCGGTCCTAACGGTGTCGGCGACCCGGGCGACGATCTTCTCGTCGACATAGGGCCATTTGGGCCACTGCTTGTCGGGCGCGACGGGAGTGCCCCCGAAGAGGGCCAGTTTCTTGTGCTTGGAGGCGAGCGCCGTGACGCTCTCAATTGGACGCACCACGTTCGCCGTGGCAGCCGCGGCCGCCCCGGTGGAAAGGGCCGTGATGAAGGCCCTTCTTGACATATTCTTACTCATGGTCTATCGATAATTCAGTTGGATCTTGATCAGGTCTTCGATTTCCGCGCCCTCGTGGAGGAAGCGGGCCAAGGTGTAGACGTTTCCGTCGGCGCCCAAGGCGATGGAATTGACGTAGGTGGGGAAGCTACCGTCCTCATAAAAGACGGGCCCCAGGTCCTGGTAGCGGTGCTCGGGGATGTTGTAGGTCACGACGTGGAGGTATTCGAGCCCCTTGGCCGCGCCCATGTTGATCTTGTCCAGGCCCGCCACGCGCTTGCCATCCTTGTAGATGGGGGCGCCCGTCAGGTAGAAGATGGTCCCCCGGGGGTCGATGGTGAATCCGAGGTAGCCGTAGCTGAACTGGTCGCCCATGCCGCATTTACGGGACGGTTCGGAGGTGATGCGCTCGATAATCTCGATCTTTTTCTCCCGGGGATCGAAGGAGAAAAGATAACCCGAATTGCCGTGGACGCCGTAGGCCTTGCCCTCGGGGGCATACCAGCAGATCTTGCGCCAGTTGTAGCCCATGCTGCCGGCGTCGGCGGGGTCGTAGTGGCCGAAATAATCGATGCGCAGGTCCACGCCTTCGACCATCCGGGGCGCCTCGAAGGACGGGTTGTAGGTCCAGATGTCGCCGTCCGCCGTAGACCAATAGACGTTGCCGTCGCGCGGGTCCACGAACATCGAGCGGCAGATGACGCGGAATTCCGGCGTGCCAAGGCCCATTTCGCCCGCCTTCGTGACGGGGCCCAGGTCGCGCAGGCTCTTGGCGGCGATGTCATAGTCGATGAAGATTCCGTGGGGCCAGGTTAGGCCGTACAGGTGCCCCCGGTCGCGGTCCATCGCCATCGTGATGATGCCGTCGCCCGCCGGGGCCAGGGCCAGGTCCTCGATCTGCCCGGTCGCCATGTCGTAACTGACGAAATGCCCGCCGGGATAGAGTTTCCAGCCTTCCGGAGCCGTCACGGGCATCTGCTCGGCGCCGTCGATGATCTGGTAGTAGCCGGCGTGCGTGGCGAACCAGAGCTTGCCGCCGCTTTCGATGAATTCGACATGACTCTTCCCCTGGGCGATGTATTTCTCCTGCTTCTCCCCCAGCGCTTCGGAAAGGTCCGCGATGAATTCCGGGGTGCCGGTCGCCGGATCGTAACGGTAAAACTGCCCGCCCACGTCATAACGCTGGGAAGACAGCACATAATAGATCCGGCCGTCACTCGCCGGGGAAATGGCATTGTAGGTATCGTGCGCGTCCGCAAAACCGGAATAAATGCGCTCGGCGGTCATCTGTCCGCTCACCAACATATGATGGTCATTGAGAGTAATGGTCAACTCTCTCCCGTCATAATGGACGACTTGGTCACAATCATCCCGGTCCAGACCGGCACCAACGCCCGGACGGACCCGCACGATGCGGAAGTCCCGCTCTGCGAACATCCCCGGGAAGGAGCCTTCGCGCGCACGGATTGTCAGGCGCGAGGCCGCATCATCCCATTCGAACCGGATCTCGGAACGCTGACCTTGTTCATAACCGTAGCCATCCCCCTCATCCTCATAAAGTACGAAGGAACCGTCAGCGCCCGGATAGATACGGATCTGAAGCGTGTCCCAAGGCTTTT